>ENA-UESC01000139-UESC01000139.1-human-gut-metagenome-genome-assembly--contig:-NODE-139-length-69623-cov-24.214405_pt1 | contig 69623 bp, 60 predicted proteins | sample MGYA00242998_ERZ507999 | MGnify/ENA primary metagenome ERZ507999 (study PRJEB26167, sample SAMN06115465) | human gut metagenome | host: Homo sapiens | place: China:Hubei | collected 2016-04-27... | reverse complement strand
CCGACGATTTGCGAGGTGGGCGTAACGAGGGGCGGATAACCGCTGTCCTTACGAACGCGCGGAACCTCGGCAAGAACTTCATCAAGCTTATCTTCCTTACCTGCCTGCTTGAGCTGATTAAGAAGATTTGAAAGCATGCCGCCGGGAACCTGATAAAGCAAGGTGTTTGCGTCAACGCCGAGCATTTTGGGATTAAGGAGACCTTCCTTAATATATTTTTCACGAAGCGGAGTGAAGAAATCGCGAATTTCCGTGAGAGCTTTAAGGTCAAGACCCGTATCATATTCCGTGCCCTGAAGAGCGGCAACCATGGATTCCGTTGCGGGGTGAGAAGTGCCCATTGCAAGCGGGCTGATAGCCGTGTCTATAACATCAACGCCGGCCTCAATACCCTTGAGGTGAACCATTGAGGCAAGACCTGAGGTGTAGTGAGAATGAAGCTGAATAGGAATTTTAACCGTTTCTTTAAGAGCCTTAACAAGATCGTAAGTGCCATAAGGAGTAAGCAAGCCGGCCATATCCTTAATGCAAATTGAATCCGCGCCTGCATCCTCAAGCTGCTTTGCATAGTGGCAATAATAAGCCTCATCAAAAACAGGGCCTGTTGTGTAAGAAATAGCTGCCTGAACATGGCCGCCGTATTTCTTTGCCGCATTTATTGCAGTTTCCAAATTACGAACATCGTTAAGCGCATCGAATATACGAAGAATATCAATACCGTTATCGATACTCTTTTTAACGAAATAATCTACAAGGTCGTCTGCATAATGGCGATAGCCAAGCATATTTTGACCTCTGAAAAGCATTTGAAGCTTTGTTTTGGGACATTTTCTGCGGATAAGGCGGAGCCTTTCCCAAGGATCCTCATCAAGAAAGCGAAGGCAGGAGTCAAATGTTGCGCCGCCCCAGCATTCAAGGGAATGGTAGCCGATATTATCCATTTTTTCGAGGATGCCCTCGAATTCATCCGTTCTCATACGGGTGGCAATCAAAGACTGATGCGCATCACGCAGAACGGTTTCGGTAACACCAATTTTTGCCATACTGACACCTCTTAATTCATTGTAACGATAACCTGGCCGGCCTCAACGCTGTCGCCCTTTGAAACATTAACGGAAGAAACAGTGCCTGCCTGAGGAGCCACGATTTCGTTTTCCATTTTCATAGCTTCAAGAATGCAGATAACTTCGCCTGAATTTACGGAAGCACCGACGCTGACCTTAACATCAAGAATTGTACCGGGCATAGGAGCATCAACCTTAACAGCGCCCTCAGAGCCTGTTGCCGCAGGCTTAGCCTCGGGAGCAGGAGCTGCTGCAGGTGCGGAAGCCGCTGCCGGAGCCGGAGCCGGTGCTGCGGCCTGAACGGGAGCTGCTGCCTGAGCGGGAGCTGCGCCGTTTGCTTCATCAACTGTTACATCATAAGCTGTGCCGTTTACGGTGATTGTGTATCTTTTCATTTATATATCCTCCAATTATTTAACGGAATGTTTTCTGGGAATTGTGGTTTCCCTTTTACCTGCAAGCACATCAAGAGCCGCAATAACCTTATTTCTTGTTTCAGCCGGAACGAAAACATCATCAACGGCGCCGCAAGCCGCTGCAGTGAACGGCGAAGCCATTTCGGATTCATATTCCTTTTCAAGCGCATCTCTGCTTTCGCCGTTTGCAAGGCGATCATTAAAGAGAAAAGCCACAGCCGCTTTTGTTGAAAGCGGAGAGATAACGGCAGTATCCCAAGCATAAACAAGATCGGCGTTAGAGCCTCTGCCCGCAAGAGCAATATAAGCCGCACCAACTGCTTGACCCGTTATAACAGAAAGCTTGGGGCAAGTTGCCGAAGCATATGCCGTTGTAAGCTTTGTGGCAGCAACAAGCATTTGGTTTTCTTTTTCTTTGATTATGCCGGAAGCATTAACAAAGGTTACGATCGGAATATTGAAAGCATCGCAGAATTTAACGAAAGCCTCTGCCTTATAAGCACAGGCTGGGCAAAGGTTTGCGCCGTCAAAAGCAACAAATCCGGTTGTTGCACCCATTACCGAGCCGATCGCCGTTACGGCATTATCTGCGTATGCACTTTTAAGCTCTATAACGCTGCCGGAATCTGCGGTTGCGAAAACAATGTCCCTTGCGGAAGCGCCTGTGTCAACAGCAACGGCGGAATCCTCAAAATCAAAAATGGGAGCGCCGCTGAGATTGTTTGACGGAAGCATTGTGATGATATTTCTTACACTGTCTATCGCGGAAGCCATATCATCGGCAACGATATCAACCGTGCCTTCTTCTGCGCAATCCTGAGCGGTAACTTCGGACGGAGCGGTAAGATAAAAATCCGCATCCTTAACCGCAACAACAATGTCTGCCATATTGGCAACAAGAGCCGTTGTGCCGAGAGCCGAGCCTGCAACAATCGAAATCTGGGGCACTACGCCGGAAACACAAGCAGATGCCTTTAAGATTTCGCCGTAAGCGGAAAGGCCCTCAAAGCCCTCCTTCAAGCTCATACCGTTTGAATCATAAATGCCAACAACAGGGCACCCCGTTTTTTTGGCAAGGTCATATATCTTTTTAATTTTTGAGCACTGAGCCACGCTGACCGCACCGCCGTTTACGCCCACATTTTGTGAAAACGCATAAACGGGAGCACCGCCGACAGTTCCGAATCCTGCCACGGCCTCAACATCGCCGTTTGCGGATTTTGCAAATGCATCGATTTCGGTAAAAACGCCGTCATCAAACAAGGAAACAAGTCTCTCGCGAGCTTCTGCTTCATTTACTGTAGGTTCACCCACACGAACATCCTCCTTAATAACTTTTTCGTATGAATATAATAATCCATTCTTGTGTATTTTATCACTTCGGGTTTATAATTACAACTATTTTTTGCCATAATTATTATATTATTTATAAATTTAAAAACAACACAAAAAAGTTTTAATGTATATCATTTTAGCTAAAGCCTTAACGCTTGCGCAAAAAGGCCGAAATCAGCAAGCACAGTCCAACTATATGTACTCATTTCAAATTTATCTTGCAAAGCGAAAGCGCATCTGATAAAGTGAAATCAGAAAGAAAAACGGGAGGTAAGCATATGAACACAATCGGTTTTAATACAAACTGCAGCAACGCAGAAGAGGAAAATATTTTGCAAAAAGGAGAGCAAAACGCAGACTGCGGTAAAGCAATAAACAATGTTGTAACGGTAAGACTTAATAATGGTGTAGAGCTTCCCTACTATAACGACAAATTCAACCTTAATGAAGGCGACAGGGTTTTTGTTGACGGTAAATATTACGGCAGCTGCGGAGTTGTTACCGAAGTTATAACAAAATTCAAAATAAGCAGAAGGATGTATAAGGATGTTATCGCAAAGCTTGATTTAACGGTACACGGCAGCTTTAAAAAATTTGAAAACTTTATGATTTCAACAACAGGTATCACTGCAACAAGAGAGCAAGTTTTATCTTGGTTTATTCCTCCGTTTGTGCCGCAATTTGAGGGTGACGAGCCTGATGAATTTATATACGGAGAAGGATATTTTTGCGATTTGAAAACAATTCCGTGCAGCACGGAAACACTTGATGACGGACTTGAATTATTGAACGACGCTAAATTGACGGTTCTTATTATCAAAGACGGCATCGGCACCGCTTTTTTTGAAGGCAAAACCGGACATGTTGTTGATTTCAAATATAACAATTCAGGGCTGACGGAAATGTTTTGCGACTGCATCAAGCCGAATTTCTGCAAGCATTTTGCAGCGATTTGCATTTTTTTAAATGACCTCTCAAAAGAAAACATCATAAAACCTGGCGATGACTTTTTTGCCGTAAGCGGAAAATGGTTTTACGAAATGATGCAAAACCGCGAAATTTCACTTTAAATAAAACATAGCCGAAAAAGCAAATGAATTCATCTGCATTTTTGCATAAATTACTGCTTTTCAATTTTACCTTTCAGCGGCCCGATGATACACTTATCGGAATGTGCAACAATTAAAAACAACTAAAAAAGAGCATCTCGATTGAGATGCTCTTTAATACTTAATTAGCTTAGTAAATCTTTTAACTCGCCAACCGTTTTAACAATATATGTTGCGCCGGCATTTTTAAGCTCATCAAAGGTGCCATATCCATATTCTACGCCGATTGAATCAACACCTACCGTTTGAGCGCCAATCATATCCTCTGCTCTGTCGCCAATCATTACAACTTTGGATTTGTCCTTGATATTACATTCGCTAAGCGCATATTCAATTACTTCTGCCTTTTTTGATCGAGTGGTATCCATATTTGAACCTGCAATGAAATCAAAATATTTTGCGAGGTTAAAATGCTCCATTATTCTGTCGGTAAACAGCTGAGGCTTAGAGGTGGCAACAATAAGAGTTTTTCCGTTTTCTTTAAGATTTTGAAGCAAATCGCTTACACCGCCGTAAATCTCGTTTTCAAACAAGCCTTTTGAGCTGAAATACTCTCGATAAAGCTTTACTGCTTGCAAAGATTTTTCCTTGTCAAAGCCCATAAATTTTTCAAACGATTCGTGAAGCGGAGGGCCTAAAAACTTTCTCAAAAGCGGCATGTCATAATCGTTAACATCATACTTTTCGAGCGCATAAATGATAGAATTGATAATTCCCTGCGATGAATCGGAGAGTGTCCCGTCAAGGTCAAAAAGAATGGTTGAATAACTTTTCATAAAACACCTCTGTTACAAAATATTGCAAAAAAAGAGCATCTCGATTGAGATGCTCTTGAATGTTTAATTAGCCGTTGATTTGCTTTGCAATTTCCTCTGCAAAGTTCTCTTCACGCTTTTCAAGGCCTTCGCCTCTGGTCATACGGATGAAGCCGTTGATTTTGATTTCGGTGCCGAGTTCCTTGGCAACGGAATTTACATAGCCCTTAACATCACCCTGGAAAAGATCGGAACGAACAAATTCCTGATCAACAAGGCAATTTTCTTTATAATACTTGCCCATTTTGCCTGCTGCGATTTTAGCAAGAACAGCATCGGGCTTAGAAGCCATTTTGGGATCTTCCTTCATCTGAGATGCAAGGATGCTCTTTTCATGCTCGATAACCTCTGCAGGAACTGCAGCTTCATCAAGATATGCAGGGCTCATGGCAGCAATCTGCATTGCAACATTTTTGCCCATTTCCTTAAATTCTGCCGTTGCAACCTTAGCTTCATCTGCAACATCAAAGGAAACCATAACGCCAACAGAACCGCCTGCATGAACATAAGTTGCAAGGTTACCTTCCATAACCTCGAAGCGGCGAATTTTCATGTTTTCGCCGATAGCAAGGATAAGGTCATTAAGAGTTTCGGTAACCGTTCTGCCTGTGCCCATATATTCAGCGGCATTAAGCTCTTCAACGGTTGAAACGCCAGTTTCGATGATTGTTTTAGCGCAATCTGTTACGAAGTTTACGAATTTTTCATTCTTTGCAACAAAGTCTGTTTCGGAGTTTACTTCAATAACAACGCCTTTTTTTGCAGCATCATCTGCATAGGAAAGAACAACACCCTCAGCGGCAATTCTTGTTGCCTTTTTCTGAGCTGCTGCAAGTCCTCTTTCACGAAGATAGTCAACTGCTTTATCCATATCGCCGTTTGCTTCTGTGAGAGCCTTCTTGCACTCCATCATGCCAACGCCGGTTTTCTCACGGAGAGCTTTAACGTCCTGAGCTGTAAAAGTCATTTCTCTTCCTCCATTATCAAATTAAAATATCTCAATCAAATTACTCGGCAGCTTTTTCTGCCTTTTCTTCTGCTGCTTCTTCGGCTTCGGCAACATCGCTGCCGTCTCTGCCTTCGATAACTGCGGAAGCCATTGCGCCTGCAATAAGCTTTACAGCGCGGATAGCATCGTCGTTGCCGGGGATAACATAATCGATTTCATCAGGATCGCAGTTTGTATCAACAATAGCTACGATGGGAAGACCGAGTTTCATAGCTTCGGATACGGCGATTCTTTCCTTGCGGGGGTCTACGATGAACATAGCATCGGGAACCTTTTTCATTTCTGTGATACCGCCGAGGTATTTTTCAAGCTTTTCGATCTGAAGCTCAAGGCCTGCAACTTCCTTTTTGGGAAGAAGATCGAAAGTGCCGTCCTCCTGCATCTTCTTGAGCTGAGCAAGACGAGCAACACGGCCGCGGATTGTTTTAAAGTTTGTGAGCATACCGCCGAGCCAACGAGCGTTTACATAAGGCATTGAGCAACGCTCTGCCTCTTCCTTAACGGATTCCTGAGCCTGCTTCTTTGTGCCGACGAAAATGATTGTGCCGCCTTCTGCTGCGAGATCGCGAACAAACATATATGCCTCGTCAAGCTTTTTAACTGTTTTTTGAAGATCTATGATATAGATCCCGTTGCGCTCCGTGAAAATGTACTCCGCCATTTTGGGATTCCATCTTCTTGTTTGGTGGCCGAAGTGAACGCCGGCCTCAAGGAGCTGCTTCATTGAAACTACATTTGCCATTATTATTTCCTCCTTTAAGGTTATTCCTCCGCAGCGCATATGGCAACATTCCCGAAAAAAACACCTTGGGAACAAAACGCCGCGTGTGGATTGCACATAATGATATATCTGTGCCGAAATATAATAACATAACCAAACCGCAAAATCAAGAACTTTTTTATAAAAGAGCATATTAATAATTATTTTATTTTTATCACAAAATACGGCGGTGCATAGCATGCACCGCCGTAAGCCGGTTAATCGCCCCAATCGGGAGGAGTAACAATAGGTTCATCACCGCCGCCGGAAGTTGTGATAACATCAACAGATTCAAATTTTTCAATTTCAACGGCAGGTTTTTCATATACTCTTTTCACTTTTTCACCTCCGAAATTTTATAACGGATTTAATCATTTACTTGAATAAGCTTTTGCCGAATTGCCGTAGCGCATCATCGCATCCGTTACCGCTTTCAGCTTTTCGTTTTTTACCGTTGCGGCATATGACTCGACACTGTAATAAAGCAGTGCGCTTATTGATGTCCATGTCGAATCGTCGGTTAAATCATCGCCTGTAAATATAGCAAAAAAATAAGTTTTGCTCAGTTGATTGGCATTAAGTTTATCGAAATAAAAATACCAATAACCGTCTTTACCTTTTTCAAAGTTTTCCGGATTATTTTTAAAGGTGTAGTCATACCACCCAGAATCACTGTCACAAGCACTGACTATGATTTTGCTCATATCAACATCATCGGGAATTTTAAAAGCAATGGCTATTTGAACGGAATCTGCCAATCTGAGTGCCGGAGCAAATTTAATTTTTTCGTCAACTTGTTCATCATGTTCATAGTGTTTAACACTTGTTAAATTAAGTTCGCCCGTGCTGCGATAGCCCTTTTGTTCATCGGTAAGAATATTTGAAAGAGGCTTATCGGCTTTGTAGTTTTGATAAATCTGGCATGCTTCGCCGTAATAAACCAAATCAACAAGAAGCGTTTTCAATTTATCTGAGGTATCGCTTTTTGCAAGTGTGTTTTTAATATAATTTGCCACACTGTAGGAATAAGAATTTCCGCAATAAACAATTCCGTCTTTAACGCCGTAAAAAGTGATTGAAATATCGTCTCCAATAGCCTGCGGAGAAATACCTTTGTAATTAAAAATATAATAAACGGTTGAACCGGAGGTTAGTTTTTCTTTTGAAGCGGTAATCTTTTCGGTTTTGCCGTTTCTGGTGAACTCTGCATACACCTCGTCATAATAATCAACAACATCTTTAGTGATATAAGTTGCAAGGGTTATGCTGTTTTCAAGCACCAGTGCATTTCCGCGGCTTCGAAGCAATGCGGTATTGGGTGCTTCTTCGGTTATTGTTGCTCCGCAATAAATACAGGTTCCCGTTTTTGTTCCGTTTTTATAATCCGATGACGAATTATAAACCGAATCATTATTATATTTCCATTTATATTTATGCGTGCCGCAAGGCTTTGAATAATGAACGGCAGCGCCGTTTATATCAGCATCGGAAATAATGATTGCACGCCATTCTTCGGGTGAACCGGCAAAATAAATATCCTTCAAATTATAACAATTGCGAAATGCCGAATAGTAAATTTTTATTGAACTGTTTTGAATTGTTATGCTCGTCAATCCCGCACAGCCTTCAAAAGCACAATCATCTATGCTTGTTACACTTTCAGGGATTATTATACTTGCTAAATCGGTGCAACCATAAAAGCTGTCCTTAGCAATCTTTGTTAAATTGCCGGACAAGGTAACATTTTCCAATTTTTCGCAATTTGCAAATGAATAATCGCCTATGCTTATTACACTGTCCGGTATAACTATACTTGTTAATCCGGCACAGCTCAAAAACGCCGAATCGCCTATGCTTGTTACACTTTCGGGGATTACAACACTCGTTAATCCGGCACAATTTGAAAAAGCCGAATCACCTATGCTTGTTACACTGTTCGGAATAACTATTTTCTTCAGCCCGCTGCATTTGTAAAATGTATAAATGCCTATGCTCGTTACACTGTCAGGTATAATTATACTTGTTAATCCGGCACAACCTGAAAAAGCATAATTTCCTATTTTTTGTACGCCGTTTGAAATTGTTACATTTACTAAATTAGCGCAATCTGAAAATGCAGAATCGCCTATGCTTGTTACACTTTCGGGGATTACAACACTCGTTAAGCCGGCACATGATTTAAAAGCCGAACTTCCTATAGCTTTTACACTATTGGGAATTGATACACTTTCCAAACTTGTGCAATCCTCAAACGCATTTTCAGATATGCTTGTTACACTGTTCGGAATAACTATTTTCTTCAGCCCGGTGCACTTGTAAAATGTATAACTGCCTATGCCCGTTAAATTATTTGAAAGCTTAATATCTTTTAATGCTGAATAGAAAAAAGCTCGATTGCCTAAGCTTGTCACACTGTCGGGTATTACAATACTTGTTAAGCCGTCACAAAATTCAAAAGCCGAATCTCCTATGCTTTCTACGCCATTGGAAATTGTTACATTTGCTAAAGCGTCGCAACTTGAAAACGCAGAATCGCCTATGCTTGTTACACTGTCCGGTATAACTATACTTGTTAATCCGTCACAACTCAAAAAAGCATAATCGCCTATACTTGTTACAGTGCCGGGAATTGATACGCTTTTTAAGCTTTTACATCTGTTGAATGCAGAGTTGCCTATAGTTGTTACGCTGTTCGGAATTGTTACATCCGTCAATAAAACGCAACCGTAAAACGCCGCATCGCCGATTTCCGTAACGCCGGAAGGGATTTCAAAAGATGTTGCCGCGCCGGCAGGATACGCTATCAGTTTGCTGCAATCGGAATTATACAACACTCCGCCCTTTGAAGCATAATTTGCATTATCGGCTTCAACAGAATAAGCTTTTAACGGGCAAAAAGCAAATGCACCAAACCCGATAGTTTCAACACTTTTCGGAATTAGAATTGACTCAATAGCAGTGTATGAAAATGCCGAGTCACCGATACTTGTAACGCTGCTCGGAATCGTGATTTCGGTTAAGGAAGAGCAATTATAAAACGCCCCATTTCCGATACTTGCAATGCTTTTCGGAAGAATTACGCTTTTTAAACTGTTAACACGATCATGATCATCGTAAAAATATTCATTAGGAACGGCATTTCCCGAAGTGATTTCAACTTTTTCGGGATTATAAAAAACATCATAAAAAGATATTCCTTCAACTATCGGCATAGAAACTTCTTTTAGCGTTTCGGTATAAAATGCACTGTCGCCGATGGTTTCAACATCGTTTGGAATTACGATTGACTCAAGAGCCGCATTTAAGAATGCGCATTCGCCGATACTTGTAACGCTGCTCGGTATTGTGATTTCGGTTAGTTTATTCCTTGGACCGGGATCAGCATATCCGAAAGCAAAAGCCCCGATGCTTTTTAATCCTTCCGGCAAGGAAACCTTTTTCAGCGACGAACATAAGCCAAACGCCAAATCGCCCACATCGGTTACTCCGTTTCCCAATTCAACAATTTCAATTTTATCAAGAAATTGATTCCAAGGAATTTCCTCTTGCGAAGAGAAGCTGCCCATACTTCCTGTTCCGGAAACAGACAAAGTATCGGTCAGGCTGTTGAAATTCCAAGTCAGTCCATCACCGAAGTTTCCGCTTGTTTCATCCGCGGCGAATGCCGAAAAGCCGGTCGACAATACGCCGATTATCATAACAAGCGAAAGCAAGAAACTTACAGTTCGTTTCATATTTCTACTCCTTAATTTTATTTTTTATAATTTTATCACATTAAATTTGCACATTCTATACTCCGTCGGAGTACACCCGATAGAATATTCATAAAAAAATTCAAATATACAAATCACGGATTTGCCTGCGGGCGAGAATTTCCGTTTTGCAATCTAGCGGAGCAAGGCTGATTTCGCCGTATTTTCTTTGCAGAGCGGAGGTGATGAGCATATCGGCAAAATCAGGATTTTTAGGCAGGAGCGGGCCGTGAGCGTAGGTGCAAAAAGTGCTTTTATAACGCACGCCCTCGGTTTTATCCGCGCCGTTATTGCCGAAGCCTTTAATTACTTTTCCGAGCGGCTCGGCAGAGGGGCCGAGGTAAGTGCGCCCCGAATGATTTTCAAAGCCGATGAGGCGAATTTTTTCCTTGGTTTTAAATTCGTAATTTCCGATGAGGCGCTTTTCCCTGCCCACCGTGTAAAAATCAAGTATTCCCGTAAAATCCAGGCGCGCGCCCTCAGCGGTTTCATAATATTTTCCGAGCAGCTGATAACCGCCGCAAACGGCAAGCACGGTTTTATTTTCAACCGCTTCGGCCAGCTCTCTTGCGTTTTTTGCGCCGAGGCATTGCAAAACAAGCTGCTGTTCCCTATCCTGCCCGCCGCCGATAAAAACAACATCGCAATCTGAAAAATCAAACTGCGAGCCTGCCTCAAAATTACGCACGGTACATTTTATACCGTGCCATTCACAGCGCTTTTGAATACAGAGCACATTACCTGAATCGCCGTAAAGATTGAGCAAATCGGGATAAACATGTGCAACGGTTAAATTCATTTCCAAAACTCTTTCTTATTATATTTTTGCGCAAAATACGGGCGAAGAGCCATCATTGCCGTGTAAGTGGCAACAACGGCGGTTTTATCCCTTTCGGCAAGCTCAAAGAATCGGTTGTAGCCGCCTATAACCTCACATTCCACGCCTGCATATTTAAGCCGCAGTGCCATATCGCCCGAGCGAATTCCGAACGCATAAACATTTTTTGTGTTTTTCGGAAAATCAATTTCCGCATCCCAAATCCAGGAAATATCCTTGCCGTCCGCATCATTATCATTGAGCACAAAAATCAAATTTTCAACATCACAAGAGCTTAAATAATTCATGGTTTGAGTAAAGCCGGCCGGATTTTTAACAAGCAGCATTTGAGTGCCGCCGAATGTTTCCGCCCTGCCGAATACGCCGCCGAACGAGGAAAGCGACGCCACTGCCGTTTCAATATTCACACCAACGATTTGAAGAGCACAAACGGCTGCAAGCGCGTTATAAGCATTATATATGCCGCCCACATTCATTTTAATCATCGCTTCCCTGCCGAACGAGGAAAAGAAAACGAAACTGCCGTTTTCGCCGTTTAAAAAAATTTCATCTGCGCACACATCGGGCTTGATTCTTCGGTAGCCGCATTTTTTGCAGGCATAATTTCCGAGCTGGCAATAAGTGCGTGAAGAATATTCCAGCTTTTCGCGACAAACAGGGCAAAATTCGCTTTCGCCCTTTCCGCCGAGATTTAAATTTTTATCTATGCCGAAAGAGGCAAAATTTACACATTGCTTTGAAAGAGAAAACGAAACGGGATCATCGGCATTAAGCACAAGCTTTGCATTCGGCATATTCCGTGCACCCGCGGCAATGGCGGCAAGGGTTGAGGAAACCTCGCCGTACCTATCAAGCTGATCGCGAAAAACATTTGTTACGACAAGGCAATCGGCATTAAAATAAAGGCTTGCCTTTTTAAGCGCGTTTTCATCACATTCAACAACGGCATATTCTAAATTGAACCTGCCGCGCAAATCGCAATTCATCAAAAATGCCGTGGTTATGCCTGTTATTAAATTTGCGCCGGAGCGATTAAGAAAGCAGGTTTTACCGGCCTTAAGCAAGGCATTTTCAATCATTCGGGCAGTTGTGGTTTTACCGTTTGTGCCGGTTACGATTATAATTTTAAGCGATTCCGAAAGCCTTTTTAAAACATCTTTTTTCAAAAAAAGCGCCACCCTGCCGGGCAGCGTAGTAGCTCCCCTTCCGAAAAGGCGCAGCAGCTTTTCACATAACTTTGCAATAAGAATTATCATAAACATATTAAATTATATTGATTAAAATAAACTTTATGATAAAATAAAACTGACAAAGGAAGGAGACACTTAATATGCTGAGCAAAATTACAGACGCCGTAAAAAAAGCAGGCGAGATATACAAAAGCGCAGGAAGCGATTTGGGAATTGAAGAAAAAGGCTCGGGAGTAAACCTTGTTACCAAATACGATAAAAAAATTCAGGACTTTTTATTTGAAGAATTGAGCAAAATTATTCCCGGATGTTCGTTTTTAGGCGAGGAGGGCGACGGCAATAAAACCCTTTCAAGCGGATATTGCTTTATAATCGACCCTATAGACGGCACTACGAATTTTATTAAAGGATTTCAGCACAGCGCAATTTCGGTTGGCCTTGCCAAAGACGGAGAACTGATTATGGGAGCTGTGCTTGATCCCGATCTAAACAATCTTTTTTATGCCGAAAAAGGAAAAGGCGCATTTCTAAACGGAAAACCTATTCATGCAAGCAATTGCAATTTGGAGCACAGCCTTGTGCTTTTCGGCACCTGCCCATATGAGCACGAGCTTGCAAAGAAGACCTTTAAATTGACCGAGCAAGTGTTTTATCGTTGCCTTGAAGTGCGCAGAGGAGGCTCTGCAGCGCTTGATATTTGCTATGTTGCAGCAGGAAAAGCGGATTTATATTATGAGCTTATATTGCGACCGTGGGACTTTGCCGGCGCAACGATTATACTTCGCGAGGCTGGAGGATTTTGCGAAACAGTTGAGCACGGCGAAATAGACTGCGGCAAAATCAGCTCTTATGTTTGCGGCAACAAGAATAATTTAGAGGAGTTTTTCGAAACAGCCGATGGAATATTACAGCCTTAACAAATATTTACAAAACAAATTCGGCTGCAAGGTTTACAAAATAAGTCTTAATGCCGGATTCACCTGCCCAAACAGAGACGGCACGCTTGGCACAAGAGGTTGCATATTTTGCTCTGAGGGAGGCAGCGGTGATTTTGCGGAAAGCGCAGCACTTTCCGTAACAGAGCAAATCGAGCGCGGCAAAAAGCGTGTTGCGAAAAAAATCAAATCCGGCAAATACATAGCATATTTTCAGGCTTTTACAAACACCTATGCACCCGTTGAAATACTGCGAGCAAAGTTTACCGAGGCACTGAATCACCCGGACATTGTGATGCTTTCAATTGCCACGCGGCCTGACTGCCTGCCGAATGATGTTGTTGCTTTGCTTTCCGAGCTAAACAAAATAAAGCCTGTTTCCGTTGAGCTTGGCTTGCAGACGATTCACGAAAGCACTGCAAAATACATTCGCAGGGGCTATTCTCTTGAGGTTTATGACGAAGCCGTTAAACGCCTGAGGGCAGAAAACATTGACGTTGTGACTCACCTTATAATAGGGCTGCCGAATGAAAGCAAGGAAGATATGCTGCAAAGCGTTGCGCATGCCTGCAATGCCGGCACAAACGGCATAAAGCTGCAACTGCTGCATGTTTTAAAAGGCACTGATTTGGCAAACGATTATGCAGCCGGCAAATTTAAAGCACTTGAATTTGAAGAATATCTTGAAATAATACACGACTGCGTTGAAATCATACCCGATAATGTTGTTATTCACCGTTTAACCGGTGACGGAGCAAAAAAAGACTTAATTGCTCCGCTTTGGAGCGCAGACAAAAAGAGAGTTTTAAACGCAATATCAAAGCTGTAAAGCAGCGCACAAAAAAAAGCGAGGCAGTTCACACAGAACGCCTCGCTTTTTATATTTATTGAATTACTCGTAAAAACCGATTTCCTTAATGACAGGAGTGCTGCGGCTTTGGCGAATAACGACTCTTGCGCCGATACATTTTTTATTTTTGATAACGGCTATTTTTTTAGAGCCTATAATAGTGCCTGAGAACACTTTTTTGAACTTGCCGTTTGGCTTTTTGATGTAAATATCAAAAGCCTCCACGCGCTGCGAAAAGCGAATATCCTCGCTGAGAGAAACATAATTAAGCTTTTTTACGCTGCCGAAATCGAAATCAATATAGCCTTGATTATCTTTGAGCATGCCGAATTTCTGAACGACAATCGGATTTGAATACATTTGCTTGATTTTGTTGCCGAGTGCTTTCAGAACACCGGCATCCCTGCCATGAATAACGCCCTTATTTGTGGGAGGAACATTAAGAAGCAATGTGCAGTTGTTTCCGACGGAGGTAAGATAAATTTTAAAAAGCTTTTTAACACTTTTAACGGTTTTGTTTTCATCTGCCGAATAGAACCAGCCCTTACGGATGGAAACATCAACCTCTGCGGGATACCAAGCAAGTTCCTTTGCCTTTTCAAGAAGAGCACGGCTGCCGAGATCTTCATCCTGAGATGTAAGATTTTGCATTTTTGATGCATCGGCATCTGCATGTTGGCTGTTTTCAGAGGTTTTTTCCGCATTAGTCATTGCAGCGGGAACAACTGAAAATTCGGATTTTCTTGTTTTTCCGCCCTCGTTTCCGACCCAGCGAATATCGGGCCCGCAAACGGCAATATTGGCTCCGGGCTGAAGCTTTCTGATAAGGGCATAATATCTTTGCCAATCATATTCAAAAGCTTTTGCATTGGCACCCTTTGCACCGTCAAACCAAACCTCGGAAACGGGGCCGTAGTTTGAAAGCAATTCTGTAAGCTGATTGCAGAAATAATCATTATATTCCGGAGTGCCGTAAGTCGGCTCATGCATATCCCACGGAGACAGATAAACGCCGAAATCAAGGCCCGCATCGTGACAGGCATCTGAAACCATTTTAACAATATCGCCGTCAAAATCCGTGTTTTTAACCGAAAACGATGTGTACTCAGACGGCCAAAGGCAAAATCCGTCGTGGTGCTTACATGTGAGCAAAATACCCGTTGCACCCGCGGCCTGAGCACATTTTACCCATTGCTGAGGATTGACCTTTTTAATAGTGAAATCACTTACGGTTTCCGTGCCGGCGCCCCATTCCCTTGCCGTTGCCGTGTTCATGCCAAAGTGCATAAACAAATAAAACGGCTTTTGCGCAAGCTCATATTGGGCCTTGCTGGGAACAACGGAAATGAGCCTTTCCACCTCGGGGCTGTTGAGCGGAAATCCGTTATTTTCAGTTGTCCAATTCTTTTCAAAATTCGGTTTAAACATCATATTCTCCATCCCTTTCAAAGCAATCAAACAGCAACAATATTAACAAGCTTGCCGGGAACGTAAATTTCTTTCTTTATGGTTTTGCCTGCAATGCCTGCCGCAATTTTTTCATCTGCCTTTGCCAAAGCAATAACTTCTTCCTTGGGCATATCAACGGGAATTGTTATTCTTGAACGAACCTTACCCATAAGCTGAAGCACGATTTCAACGCTGTTTTCAACTGTTTTTGCATCGTCATATTCGGGCCATTTTGCATCGTGCACCATGCCGCCGAAGCTCATCTTTTCCCAAACCTCTTCCGTTACATGGGGAGCAAAAGGATTAAGAATAATCGTGAGATCGCGAAGTTCATCTTTGGTAACACTCTTTTTCTCATACATCTTATTTATAAGAGTCATCATAGCCGCTATGGCGGTGTTACATTTAAGATTGTCTATATCTTCCGTTACCTTTTTGATTGTTTTGTGCATAAGTGCTTCAAGGTCTTTGCTGTAGCCCTCTTCATTGCTTACGAATTCGGTTAAATTCCAAAAACGCTCAACAAAGCGCTTGCAGCCCTTAATGGAATCGGAATTCCACGGAGCGGCCTTTTCAAAATCGCCGATAAACATTTCATAAAGGCGCATTGTGTCGGCGCCGTATTGATCAACTATTTCATCGGGATTAACAACATTGCCCCTTGACTTACTCATTTTCTCACCGTTTTCGCCTAGAATCATACCGTGCGAGGTGCGCTTTTTATACGGCTCGGAGGTGGGAACAACGCCGATATCATAAAGGAATTTATGCCAAAAGCGGCTGTAAAGCAAATGAAGTGTTGTGTGCTCCATGCCGCCGTTATACCAATCAACGGGGGTCCAATATTCAAGTGCTTCTTTTGAAGCGAGCGCGTTTTGATTGTGGGGATCGGTGTATCTGAGGAAATACCAAGAAGAGCCTGCCCACTGAGGCATTGTGTCTGTTTCGCGCTTTGCGGGGCCTCCGCAGCACGGGCAAGTTGTATTTACCCAATCGGTCATTTTTGCAAGCGGAGATTCACCCGTATCTGTCGGCTCATAGGAATCAACATTGGGCAAGCGGAGAGGAAGCTCACTTTCGGGAATCGGAACATAACCGCACTTTTCGCATTTAACAATCGGGATAGGTTCTCCCCAATATCTCTGGCGGCTAAATACCCAGTCTCTAAGCTTGAAGTTGATTTTTTCTCTGCCCTTACCTTCCTTTTCAAGCCAATCAATCATTGCATGCTTAGCCTCTTCAACGCCCATGCCGCTGATGAAGCCGCTATTTACGAGGGTGCCGGTTGCGCAATCCGTGAAGGCTTCTTTTTGAACATCCTCGCCGCCGGCAACAACCTCAATAATAGGCAGATTAAATTTCTTTGCAAATTCCCAGTCGCGGGTGTCGTGAGCAGGAACGGCCATAATGGCGCCGGTGCCGTAAGAAGTGAGAACATAATCCGAAATAAAAATCGGGATTTCCGTGTCGTTTACGGGATTGATGCCCATAACGCCGTCAAGGCAAACGCCTGTTTTATCCTTATTAAGCTCTGTGCGCTCAAAATCACTTTTGCGTGCGGCTTCCTGCTGATAAGCTCTTACCTCATCAAGGTTATTTATGCTGCCTGCCCATTTTTCAATAAGAGGATGTTCCGGCGAAATAACCATATAAGTAGCGCCGAACAAAGTGTCACATCTTGTGGTATAAACAGTGAGTACATCGCCGAGTGTTGTTTTGAAATCAACCTCTGCGCCGCGGCTTTTGCCTATCCAATTGCGCTGCTGAACCTTAACACGATCAATAAAGTCAACATCGTCAAGATCCTTTGCAAGTCTGTCTGCATAATCGGTGATTTTAAGCATCCATTGGCTCTGCTTTTTTCTGATTACCTCTGAACCGCAGCGCTCGCAAACACCGTTTACAACTTCTTCGTTTGCAAGCACACATTTGCAGGATGTGCACCAGTTTACAGCCATTTCTTTTTTGTAAGCAAGGCCTTTTTTGAAAAGTTGAAGGAAAATCCACTGAGTCCATTTATAATATTCGGGATCGGTTGTGTTAATTTCCCTTGTCCAGTCAAATGAAAAACCGAGCGACTGAAGCTGTTGCTTAAAGTGGGCAATATTTTGCTTTGTTACTTCTGCCGGATGAATGTGATTTTTGATAGCATAGTTTTCGGTGGGTAAGCCAAACGCATCCCAACCCATGGGATAAAGAACATTATAACCCTGAAGTCTTTTCTTTCTTGCAACGATATCAAGAGCGGTGTAAGACCTTGGATGACCTACATGAAGACCCTGACCGCTGGGGTAAGGAAATTCAACAAGGCAATAAAACTTCGGCAGAGTATAATCATTCTTAGCGGCAAAGGTATTTTGAGAATACCATATATCCTGCCATTTTTTTTCAATCTTTTTAAAATTATAATCCATAATATAAAACAGCCTTTCCTGCCACAAAATAAATATGAAGCTGCCGCCTCCGTGGCCGAAGCGGAGTCAAAAACACTGCCAAAAGGCAATAATAATTTACTTATTCATCTATATATTCGGAAATATCAACGTTTTCGCCGTCTTCCCACAAGCGCTCAAGCTGAAAATATTGCCTTTGCTCCTTGTGAAAAACATGAATAACAACAGAACTGTAATCAAGGCAAATCCAGCCGGACTGCCTGCCCTCGATATGATGCGGCTTTTCGCCCGCCTCGCCGAGCTTAAATTCAATTTCATCGGCAAGCGCCTTAACCTGGGTGCTCGAATCGCCGGTTACAAGCACAAAATAATCCGCCAACACGGAAACATCGCGAATTTTTATAGCCGCGATATCTTTGCCCTTTTTACTGTCTGCCGCTTTAACGGCAATCTTTACGATATCAAAAGATTCCATATATTCACTCCTTTATTTTACTTTCCAAAAGGTAATTATAGCAATTAAGAGTATCGGGGTGCACAAGCCGCGTATCAAGCAGCAGCTTATTCACTGTGTACTTAATCGAATAAATCATAGCCTCGTCAAGGCTTTTTTCTGCCAAAGTGCGCATAACGCCCACATCGGGATAATCCCTGTCCGCAGAAATAAAATCCGCGGTATAGATTATTTTTTCGGCAAGGGTCATATCCGCATGGCCTGTGGTGTGATACCTTATCGGCAGCAGAATATCATTATCGGTTATTCCAAGCTCCAATCGGCAAAACGCCGCACCGGACATTTGATGCACAACGGCGTGATTATGAAGCTCCGAGAAAGTGAGCTTCTCGCCGTTTTTTTCTATATATTCATATTGAACATCAAGCGGTGCTTCCTTCATAACATCGTGCAGAATGCCCGCAAGAGCCGCTTTTTCCTCGTTTGCGCCGTTCAATTTTGCAAGATGCACTGCGGCCTTTGAAACATTAACGCTGTGAATATATCTATGCTCTGAAAGGCGCGATTTAATAACGGCATTGTATTTTTCGTAATCAGTCAAGATACAAACCCTTTTCTTTTATGTATTTCAAAACATCGGCGGGCAGAAGATCGCAAGCGTCTTTTCCGCAGATTATATGATCTCTGATCTCGCTGCTGGAAACAACAACCGGCGGCGCATCGGAAAGCACATAATCGGAAATGCCGATTTTTTTTGCCGAATCAATCATTATTTGCTTTGAATTTTCATTTCTGGCAGCCGCAAACAGCGTAACGGAATTTAAAATATTGCGCCATTTATACCACGAATCAAAGTTCACAAACTGATCCTGGCCGATAATCAAAAACAGCCTTGCGCCCGGATAAAGGGCGGCGATTTGATTAACGGTGTAATAAGTGTAGCTTTTACCCTGCCTTTTAAATTCGATATCGGAAACAACTGCGTTGCCGAAATCCTTAAAAGCGAGCGAAAGCATATCAAGCCTTGCCTTTGCGGGGGCAAAATCCGCGCCGCTTTTATGCGGCGGATCCGCTGTGGGCACCAAAATAAGCTTATCAAGCGAAAGCATTGAAACCGCCTGCGCCGCAAGGCTTATGTGCCCGTTGTGAACGGGATTGAACGCCCCGCCGAATATTCCTATTCTCAATGCCTGCCGCCTTTGCCGTAGCGCTGAAATTTCGGCTTTGGATGAGCCTCTTCATATTCCCTTTGCCTTTGGCGCAGGCCCTTGATTTTAACCTGCTTTTTCTTTGGCTTTTTGCCTGCCGCGGCTGCTGCGGCGGCCTTTTTGGCCTTGATTTTTTCTTTATCAGCTTTTCTGTAAAGCACGATAACGCCACCGATAACCTGAATAACCTCTGCCCCGAGCGGCTTTGCAAGCTCATCGGCAAATTCCCTCGGCGACTGCGGTGCGGTTTCAAGATGTACGCGGATTTTAAGCAATTCCCTTGCATCAAGCGCATCATCTATTTGCGATATCATATTATCGGACACACCGTCTTTACCGATTTGAAAAATAGGCTCAAGCGGATTTGCCTGCGCACGAAGTGCGGCTCTTTCCTTTGATGTCATAAAACTTTCTCCAACTCATTTTTAAGTGCGCGAAGCGCATTGCCCCTGTGGCTGATTTTATCCTTTTCCTCGGCCGTGTATCTGCCGAAGGACTTGCCGCCGATTATAAAGAGCGGATCATAGCCGAAGCCCTCATTTCCGTCTCTTTCAAAGCCGATTTTGCCGAAGCATTTGCCCTCAACCGCGATTTTTTTACCATCAGGAAAAATGCAGCAAACAGCGCAGGCATAATGTGCCGTGCGCTCGCTTTCGGGCACGCCCTCAAGCTTCTCAAGCAGCAAATCATTATTTTTTTCATCGTTACCGTGCTCACCGGCAAATCTTGCGGAATAAACACCGGGTGCGCCGTTTAAATAATCAACGCAAAGGCCGCTGTCGTCCGCAATGGCGGGAAGCCCTGTTATATCGCAGGCAGACTGCGCTTTAAGCTCTGCATTTTCCGCAAAGGTGGTGCCGGTTTCCTCAACCTCCGGAAGCTCTGTTCCAAGTGATTTTGCCGTTACTATATTAACGCCGAGCGGCGCCAAAATGCGCTGCATTTCCGCCAATTTTTTCATATTGTTCGTTGCCAACACAAAATCCATAATTTCACCTTATTCCTCATCGTTGCCGAAAAGACCCGCTGCAAACGCATCGGCGTCAAACGGCTGCAAATCATCTATCTGCTCGCCCACGCCCACGAATTTAACAGGCACATCAAGCTCATTGTTTATGGCAAGCACAACGCCGCCTCTTGCCGTGCCGTCCAGCTTTGTAAGCACAATGCCCGTAATACCGGCAGAATCCTTGAAATCCTTTGCCTGATTAACTGCGTTTTGCCCGGTTGTTGCATCAAGCACAAGCAAAACCTCTTTTGAAGCATTGGGCAATTCACGGTCTATAACGCGGCTGATTTTATTAAGCTCGTCCATAAGATTTTTCTTATTATGAAGCCTGCCTGCCGTGTCGATAATAATAACATCGGCATTGCGCGCTTTACCGGCCTGAATTGTGTCAAACACAACGGAAGCCGGATCGGAGCCTTCGGCGGATTTGATAAGATCAACATCCGCACGATCCGCCCAAACCTGAAGCTGCTCTATCGCGGCGGCGCGAAAAGTGTCTGCCGCTCCGAGAATAACGCTTCTGCCCTGCTCTTTAAGGCGAAGAGCAAGCTTGCCGATTGTGGTTGTTTTACCCACTCCGTTTACGCCGATAACAAGAATTACGGAGGGCTTTGAGCGAAGCTTTAAATAGCTGCCGCCCCAAACGATACCGGAAACGATATCTTTAAGCATTTCGCGCACTTTTTTAACATCGTGCACATCATCGTTTTGCACCTTTTCTTTAAGGCTGTTGATGACCTTTTCCGCGGTGGGAAAGCCGACATCGCCCATTATTAAAATTTCTTCAAGCTCGTCGTAAAGCTCATCCGTTATTTCCTCGTAGGATTCAACGGCTTCTTCAATTTGAGCCGTCATTCCCTGCTCACGGGTTTTTTTCAGCCCTTTTCTGAATTTATCAAATAATCCCATAATTTCTCCGTTAAATAACCTTAATAAAATTTATTCAAGGCCCATCTTTGCCGCAAGCTCCGCAGACTGCAATTCAAGCAGCTTTGAAACGCCTTTTTCCTGCATAGTTACACCGTAAAGCACATCGGCCTCTTCCATTGTGCCGCGCCTGTGGGTGATGGATATAAACTGCGTTTTATCCGTCATTCGGCGCATATATTTTGCGAAGCGCTCAACATTAACATCATCAAGCGCCGCCTCAACCTCGTCATAAATACAAAACGGCGAAGGAGTAACCTTGAGCACGCTGAAAAGCAGTGCCATTGCGGCAAGCGATTTTTCGCCGCCCGAGAAAAGATTGATATTTTGAACCGATTTTCCGGGAGGCTGAATTTTAATTTCTATTTGGCTTTCGAGGCAGTTGCTTGGGTCATCAAGCAGAATTTCGCCCTTGCCGCCGCCGAAGAAATCGGCAAAGCAGGTTTTGAATTCGGCATTGATTCTGTTGAACTGCGCCATGAATTTTTCGCTCATTGAAGCGGTGAGATCCTCAATAATCTTATTAAGCTCCGATTTTGATTTTTCGATATCATCGGTTTGCTCTTTAAGAAATTCATATCTTTCGGAAACCTCTTTATATTCCTCAATTGCGCCGACATTGATTGAGCCGAGTTTTTTTATAGCAACCTTAATTTCATGCAGGCGTTTTTTTGCCTCCTGCATATTTTCGATTTGAATATTAAGTGCCTCCGCCTCACGACGGGTAAGCTCATACTGCTCAAACAGCATATCGTTAAGCTCATCATACTCCTTGCGCATTGCAATTTTGCGTTCATCAAGCCTTACAATTTCGGCAGAGAGCTTTTCGCGCTCCTGCCCCTTGTTTCGCTCAAGTGTGCGAAGCTCTGCCGAGCGTTTATCAAGATTGTTTCTCTGCTCGATAAGTTCGGAAATTTCTTGCCCGGATTGAGCGGATTTTTGCCTGAGCTCCTCGGCCTCTTTTTTTATGCTTTCAACCGAGGCAATCAACGCGGCGTTTTTAGCTTCGATTTCTTTAATATCATCCTCAATCGACTTAACCCTGCCGGATTGCGTGGATTTTTGAAGCCGCAGTTCCTCTATTGAAAGCTTTGCCGCCTGTGAATCCTTGGCGAGAGTTAAAATTTCAAGATTTATATTTTCCGTTTGTGCTCTTAAAGCTTCTCTTTGCTCAAGAACGCCCTTTGCATCGCCCGAAACCTGCTCAAGGCGATTTTCCGCCGCATCGATTTGTGTGCGAATTTCGGATGTTTTGCCCTCGTTTTCCTTATACGCCTGCTCAAACAGCATAATTCTGCCGTTGGCGTTTTCTTTTTCATTTGCAAGAGCGGCAAGCTGAGAATTGAGAGCCGAAATTCTGCCTGCAATCAGCCGGCCTTCGCCATCGGTGCGAATTTTGTCTTCCTTCGCGGTCATAAGTTCGGCCTGAGCAGCCTGCATTTGCGCTGCGGCTCTGTTTGCTTCTTCTGCGGCAAGCTTATATTCGGCGGCACATTCGTCATAATCTGCCTTTATCTTTTTAGCCTGGGCTTCAAGCTCTTCTATCATATTAGCGCGGGAAAGAATACCTGCACCCCTTGCACGGCTGCCGCCCGTCATCGAGCCGCCGGGGTTGATTACCTGCCCGTCCAGTGTAACGATTTTAAAGCGGTTTTTATATTTTTTGGCAATGCCGATGGCGCTGTCCATATCATCAACAACCGCGACCCTGGCAAGGAAGCTTGCAACGATTTCTTTATATTGCGCATCGCACTGCACAAGCTCGCTTGCAACGGCAACAAAGCCCAAATTATCATCAAGCCCGCGCTCTTCAAGCGTGCGGCCCTTGATGTTTGAAATCGGCAAAAATGTGGCTCTGCCGACATTGTTTTCTTTAAGATAATAAATTGCTCTTTTGGCATCCGCCTCGGTGGAGGTTACTATATTTTGCATGGCCGCGCCGAGTGCAACCTCAACGGCAGTTGAATATTCGTTATCAACCTGAATAAGCTGTGAGAGCGGACCGTGAATACCGCCGAGTGCTTTTTCTCTTGCACGGCGCATAACAGCCTTTACTGCACCGGAATAGCCCTCCATATTTTTTTCAAGATCGGAAAGCATTCTTGCTTTTGATTCTTTTTCCGAAAGTTGCCTTGAAAGCTTTTCAAGCTTTTCTTTCAGTTCCTCCGCCTTTTGCACCTTGCCCTTTTGCCTTAATCCGAAGCCGGCAACGGAGTTTGAATTTTCGGCAATTTTTTCATCAAGCTGAACAAGTGCGGCATCGTTCTTTTCCTTTTTGGAGTTTTCGGCCGCAAGCGCAGCCTCTGCCGATTTGATGCTTTCGTCAACTGTATCTTGTCTTGCCTTAATTTCCTCCATGCTCGATTTTGCTTCCGTGGCTTTTACCCTGAAATCGGAAAGCTTAACGGTGAGTGAGGCGATTGTGTTGTTAAGCTCTGCCGAAAGCCTTGAAAATTCCTCGTTTGAGCTTATGAGCTGTTGCATTTTCGAAGCGGTTTCCTGAAGCTGCTGCTTTTTCAACACGGATTCGCTTTCGCATTTTTCGATAAGCGCCTGCTTTTCGGCAATGCCCTCATCAATCGAAGCGTTGCCCTTTGCTGCAAGGTCAATATCGGATTTAAAGCGCAGAGCCGTTTCGTTGTTATGCGCAATCGTGGCTTCAAGAACAGATATTTCGCCGTCCTTTTTAAGCGCGGCTTCTTCAAAAGCGGCGCCGCCCGATCTGATTTCATCGATCTTACCGTTTATTTCCGCAGTTTTTTCAAGAGCGGCTTCAATATCGTTTTCAATGCCCTTGAGTTCGTTTTCACAAATATTATACGATTCGTTTGCGGCGTCTATTTTATGCTCCTGCTCACGAAGATCATTTGTGAATTTATTTATTTTATTGACCCAAACGCCGATTTCAAGATTTTTCTTTTCATCGGAAAGCTCAATAAACTTAGCCGCCTTTTCGCTTTGCGCTTTAAGCGGACCGACGCGGCTTTCAAGCTCGCCGAGGATATCAAGCAGGCGCACAAGATTTTCCTGCGCCTGATCGAGCCTGCGCTGAGCGTCCTTTCTTTTATGGCGAAAGCGCGAAATTCCCGCGGCTTCTTCAAACAGCTCACGCCTGTCCTCATTCTTGGCGGAAATGATTGAATCTATTTTGCCTTGGCCGACCATAGAATAGCCGTCTGCGCCGAGACCGGTGTCCATAAACAGCTCGTGAATATCGCGGCGAAGCACGCTTTCGCCGTTTATTTTATATTCGCTTTCGCCGCTTCTGTAATATCTGCGTGAAACCGTTACGATATCGCCCTTATCTTTAAGAGTGCCGTCGCTGTTATCAAGGGTGAGCTGCACCTGCGCAAAGCCCACTGCTTTTCGCGCCGATGTGCCTCCGAAAATAACATCCTCCATCTTTGAACCCCTGAGGTTTTTTGTGGAGGTTTCGCCGAGCACCCAGCGAACCGCATCCGATATATTACTTTTTCCCGAACCGTTAGGCCCTACGACGGCAGTTATACCCTTTCCGAAATTCAATTCGGTTTTATCCGGAAAGGATTTAAAGCCCTGCATTTCAAGAGTTTTTAAAAGCATTTATCCTACCCTCACCTCGTTTGGAGCAAGCGCGTTATCGTAATTGATGAATATTTCGTAGCCCGCCTTTTTAAGCTCCTCGAGATTTGATTTTTTGTTGCCCAGCAATTTTGAAATTGATTTTTCGTTTATGAACACTTCATATTTACCGGGCGGATACGAAGTGATTTTATTGAACATGATTTTGGAAGCCACCATTTCGCCGAAGCATTCGTGATAGCAGCCGCCGTACATATTTTCCCTGATATCCTTGCTTGCGTGCAAGCCCACGCGAATAACATCAATTTTATGGTCTTCAAAATATTCCACGAGATCGGCGCATAAATCCACCGATTTTGCAACGGACATTGGATGATATTTTTTTTCTTTGTAAAGCTTGCCGAGATAAGTATTTTTAAGCACAACGGTGGGATAGATTCGAACGGTTTTGGGCTTTATTTTAACAAATTCCTTTGCCGTTTCTATATCGCGGTCTTTGGTGGATTTATAAAGCCCCGTCATCATCTGCAAGCCAAGCTCAAAGCCGGCGCTTTTAATCAGATGCGAAGCGTTCCTTACACACTGTGCGTCATGCCCGCGGAAATTTGCCTCAAGCACCGCGTCGTTCATGCTTTGAGCACCGAGTTCAATTGAGGTTACACCGTACTTTTTAAGCAAATCAAGCGTTTCTTTATCAATTGCATCCGGGCGGGTTGAAATTCTGATTCCCGTTACCTTTTTGTTTTTAACATAATAATGCGCCGCTTCCAAAAGCTCTATCATATATTTTCTTTCAATCGCAGTGAAAGAGCCGCCGAAGAAAGCGATTTCATATTGATAGTAGCCGCCTCTTGCCTCGGTGTTTGCAAGTGCCTTGCAAACAGCTTCATGCACATCTGCGGCCGTGGGAGCTTTTGTGTAGCCCGTGATTGCGTGCTGATTGCAAAATGAACATTTTTGCGGGCATCCTATATGCGGCACAAAAACAGATATATTAGTTTTTCTCATATTCCCATTAACTGCAAAGCTTCCTTTGCTGCCTCCTGTTCTGCCTGTTTTTTACTGGTACCCGTGCCCCTGCCGATAACATTTGAATTAAGGTGAACCTCTGCCTCAAATCTTTTATCGTGCGCAGGACCGCTTTCACTCGTTATAACATAATTCAGAGTTTCCTGATGATTTTGCTGCACAACTTCTTGAAGAATTGTTTTATAATCCTTAAAGTTTATATGGTGAGTGTTTATCGAAACGCTCAAAAAGCGCAGCACGAATTTTGATGCGGACTCAAGCCCGCTGTCAAGATAGATTGCGGCAGTGAGTGCTTCAAACGCATCCTCCAAATTAGAGGGGCGCGTTCTGCCGCCGTTACATTCCTCGCCCTTGCCGAGATAAAGATAATCGCCGAGCGAGATTTGATTTGCATAATCCGAAAGTGCCGCCGTGCACACAAGGCTGGAGCGCAGCTTTGAAAGATCGCCCTCGGGCATATCGGGAAATTTTTCAAAAAGGAACCGAGCCGTTGTGAGCGACACAACCGCATCGCCCAAAAATTCAAGCCTTTCGTTATAAGGGCATTCGTATTTATGCTCGTTTGCATAGCTTGAATGAGTGAGCGCCGCTTTTAAAAGCGATTTGTCCTTAAAAGTGTATTCTGTTTTTTCTTCAAGCTGAGATATATTTTTATTCATTTGCATCTGCTCCGAACGCCTTTTCAGTTTCGCTTATAAGATCAGTTTCAAGGAACCACACCGCCTGCTTGATTGCGTTTTTGAATGTGCGCGCATCGGCGGAGCCGTGAGCCTTAACAACGGGCTTGCGCACGCCGAGAAGCACCGCACCGCCGTATTCCTTATAATCAAACTGCTTTTTCATTTTGTTTATTCCGCCCATAACGCCGACGGCGGAAAGCATTGTAAAAACATTCTTTTTAAAAATATCCTTAACGCCGTTCATCAAAGCTTTTGCCACACCCTCGTACATCTTCAGCACAAGATTGCCGGAAAAGCCATCTGCCACAACAACATCGGCATCGCCGAAAGGAATCTGCCTTGCTTCAATATTACCCACGAAATTATAATCGGAATTCTTCATAAGCGCATAGGCCTCTTTAACAACACGCGTGCCCTTTGTTTCCTCCGAGCCGTTATTTACAAGTGCCACACGGGGATTTTCACAACCGAGGATATGCTGCATGTAAAGGCTGCCGAGCTTGCCGAATTCATCAAGAAATTCGGGACGGCATTCAACATTTGCGCCGCAGTCAAGAAGCAAAAACGGCTTGTTTACACTTGGCATAACTGAGGCTATACAAGGCCTTTTAACGCCCTTAATTCTTTTTGTGATAAGCGTGGCACCCACTGTGATTGCACCCGTGTTTCCTGCGGAGACAAAAGCATCGCCCTCGCCGGAATTAAGAAGCGAAAAGCCGAGCCCCATGCTTGAATTTGCCTTTTCCCTGAGCACGCATTTGGAATCGTCGCTCATCTCAACGGCAGGAGCATCCGTGTTATAAATTTGTGTGTGTTTAAGCTCTATTTTATTTTCATTGACGCATTTCATAATCTCTTTTTCACTGCCGCAAAGAATCACATCTATTCCGAATTCGTCAACGGCAAGCATTGAGCCTTTAATTATTTCAAGCGGCGCATTATCGCCGCCGAAGGCGTCAACAATAATCCTCATTACTTAAAATCCTTTCTGCTTGAACAAGCGATCTTTGTGCAAGTGCCGCATACCGCTCGCGCTTATCCCTGATTTTAGGCTCTATCGGCGGCAACACGCCGAAATTTGCGCCCATAGGCTGAAAATCCGAAACCGACTCATCGCTGATATAATCGGCAAGAGCGCCCATCATGGTGGTTTTGGGAAGCACAAGCGGCTTTTTGCCCAAAGCAAGCCTAACTGCATTTTTGCCTGCCAAAATTCCCGAAGCGGCCGATTCCATATACCCTTCAACACCGGTTATTTGACCCGCGAAAAACACATTCGGATTTGAACGAAGCGCAAAGGCCGCGGTGAGCAACCTCGGCGAATTTAAGAACGAATTGCGATGCATAACGCCGTATCTCACAAACTCGGCATTTTCAAGGCCCGGAATCATTGAGAAAACTCTTTTTTGCTCGCCGAATTTCAAATTCGTTTGAAAACCCACAAGATTAAACATTGTGCCCGCCGAATTTTCGCGCCTGAGCTGAACCGCCGCCCAAGGGCGGTGACCCGTGGCGGGATTTACTAAGCCGACGGGCTTCATCGGGCCGAAGCGAGGTGCGTCAAGCCCGCGCTTTGCAAGCTTTTCAATCGGCATACATCCCTCGTAAACATCAAAATCATGAAGCACTGCGCCCTCTGCTGCAACAAGTTCGGCTATGAAAGCCTCATACTCCGCCTTATTGAACGGGCAGTTGAGATAATCGTTTTCGCCGCCGCGGCCGTAACGCGAAGCGCCGAACACGATATTCGGATCAATGCTGTCTGCCGTTACTATCGGTGCCGCAGCATCATAAAACGAAAGATAATCGCCGCATAATTTTTTAATGCTTTCCGCCATTTTACCGTCCGTAAGCGGGCCGGTGGCAACAACTGTTATATCGTTTGAAGCAAGCGGAATTTCATCTTGCTCTGCATAAACTATTTCAATATTTTTGCAGTTTTTGATTTTTTCGGTTACGGATCCGGAAAACAAATCACGATCAACGGCAAGCGCACCGCCTGCGGCAACCGAGCATTGCTTTGCAATCGGCACGGTGAGCGAACCGAAGCGCTGCATTTCCTCCTTTAAAAGACCTGCCGCGGAATCAATACGCGAGGCTTTAAGGGAATTGGAGCAAACAAGCTCGGCAAAATTATCCGATTTATGCGCGGGTGATTTTTTATTCGGTTTTTGCTCATAAAGCGTTACCTTATTGCCGCTTTGCGCGATTTGCCACGCAGCCTCAACACCCGCAAGTCCTGCGCCGATTACTTTAAAATTCATTTATTACTCTTCGCTTTTCTTTTTTCTGGTTGCGGGCTTTGTGAAGCCGCAGCCCTCTGTATCGGGGCAATAAAGCACATTGCCCTTTCTTCTGAACAAAGACTTTCCGCAGCGTGGGCAAACCTCATCGCTCGGCACATCCCATGTCATAAAATTGCAATTGGGATAATTGGAGCAGCCGTAAAATGCCGCGCCCTTGCGAGTTTTCTTTTCTATAACATCGCCGCCGCACTCGGGGCATTTTGCCTTTGTGCGCAAAATAAGCGGCTTTGTATTTTTGCATTCCGGATATCCGGGGCATGCAAGGAATTTACCGAAGCGGCCCACTTTAACAACCATGTTTCTGCCGCACTTTTCGCAAACCTCGTCCGTTTCCTCTTCTTTAAGCTTAATCTTAACGCCCTGCATTTCGATTTTGGCTTTTTCGAGCGGCTTTTCAAATTCATCGTAATAGTGGCGAATCATATCGATATAATTCTTTTCGCCGCTGTCGATTTTATCAAGATCCGCCTCCATTTTGGAGGTGTATTTAACATCAACGATATTGGGCATTCTGTCCTCAAGCAGCTTTGTTACGGCCTCGCCGAGCTCTGTGGGCACAAACTGCTTGCCCTCACGCTTAACATATTCGCGGGCAACTATTGTTGATGTGATTGTAACATATGTTGACGGCCTTCCTACACCGTTTTCCTCAAGTGCTTTGGTAAGGCTTGCTTCCGTGTATCTTGCCGGCGGCTGAGTGAAATGCTGATTGCCGAGAATGGATTTCAGCCTCAAAGTATCGCCTTGTTTAAGCTCCGGAAGAGGCGCGGAGGAATCGGAAGAAGCGTCGTCCTTCGATTCTTCGTAAAGAGCGGTGAAGCCGTCAAACTTAACGGTGTAGCCCGATGCGGTAAAGGTGTAGTCGCCTGCGGCGATTTCAACCTTAACGGTTTCCTGAAGGCAATTTTCCATAAGAGAAGCAATAAAGCGTTCCCAAACAAGCTTATAGATTTTATATTGATCGTTTGTGAGCGAGCCTTTAACCGATTCGGGGGTAACGCCCGGCATAGAGGGGCGAATTGCCTCATGCCCGTCCTGCACATTGCCCTTTGATTTAAAGAAGCGCGGCTTTTTCGGCAAATATTTTTCGCCGTAATTATCAAGAATAAACTGATTGCCGGCTGCTCTTGCTTCGTCTGAAATACGAAGTGAATCCGTTCTCATATAAGTGATAAGGCCGACCGTGCCGAGTCCTTTAACATCAAGGCCTTCATAAAGCTCCTGGGCGGCTTTCATGGTGCGCCTTGCCTGGAAAGAGAGCCTTCTTGAAGCCTCCTGCTGAAGCGTGGAGGTAATGAACGGCGGCGTGGGGCTTTTCTTTCTTGTGCCCTTTTTAACGGAGGCAACCGTGTATTCTGCGCCGTCAAGCTCGGAAAGAATTTTATCGCTTTCCTCTTTTGAATTTATTTTGATTTTTTTGCCGTCCTTACCGTAAATAGCGGCGGCAAAAACCTTTTTGCTCGGCGGATTTGTGAACTTAGCATCTATCGACCAATATTCCTGCGGCACGAATGCACGAATTTCTTCTTCCCTGTCTACCACAAGGCGAAGAGCAACAGACTGCACACGGCCTGCGGAAAGACCGCGCCTGATTTTTTGGCTGATAAACGGAGAAAGTTTATAACCGATCAATCTGTCCAAAATACGGCGGGCTTGCTGAGCATCAACAAGATCGATATCAATGCTGCGGGGATTTTCCATTCCTTCGGTTACACCGTGCTTGGTGATTTCGTTAAAGGTTACGCGGTTTTTATCCTTTAAATCGAGTTCAAGGATGTTTGCAAGATGCCAGCTGATAGCCTCTCCCTCTCTATCGGGGTCGGTTGCAAGATAAACATAATCGGATTTATCCGCTTTCTTTTTCAAATCCTTAACAAAAGCTTCCTTACCCTTTATGATGGCATATTTCGGAGCGAAATCATGCTCAACATCAACAGAAAGCCTTGCAGACGGCAAATCGCGAACATGACCCATGGAGGCAACAACCTCATACCCCTTGCCGAGATAGCCTTTTATATTTTTCGCCTTTGCCGGCGACTCCACAATTACAAGCTTTGACATTTAATTTACCAAGCCTTTCTTTATATCTTAAACGCCGCGTTGCGGCATATTACTCTTTAAAATTTATTTAAGCGTTCAAATCAAGCGCAAATATTCAGGCAAGGCGGTATCTTTTTCCGCCCGCACTTGCGGCAAGCCCCGCTATTTCAAGAGCGGTCAGCGCCGTAAGTGCTTCGCCTATACTCAAACCTGCGGCGCGGCTGATTTCATCAGCGCTTTGATATTCCTCGCCGAGCGCATTGAAAACCGCTTTAGTTTTTCCGGAAAGCTCTGCGGCAGCCTTTTGGCGAGCCTCTCTTCTTTTTCTGCCCGCCTGAGGATTATCAAACGATATATCACGGGCTTTGCCGTAAACATTTGCATTTTTATTTGCGGTTTCACGCATTATCTTGCCAACCGATTTAACCTCATCGATTTTAACGCCGTATTCCTCGGCATAGGGATAAAGCAAATCAAGCGGCTTAGTGGCAACGATTGCACCGTCGTCAATCAATTTATTTGTGCCCGCAAAGGCGGGATCAAGAATTGAGCAAGGCAACGCAAACACATCTCTGCCCTGTTCAAGCGCATAATTTGCGGTTATTAAGCTGCCGCTTTTAACGCTCGCCTCCACCACAAGCACACCGAGCGAAATTCCGCTGATTATGCGATTGCGAATCGGGAAGGTATATTTTGAAGCCGGGGTAAACGGCTGAAACTCCGTTATCAGCGCACCGTTTTTAACAACGGCATCACGCAGAGGCTTATTTTCCATAAGGTACTTTGTGCCGAGCCCGCATCCGAGAACCGCAATTGTTTTTCCGCCTGCAAGCATGGCGCCGTTGTGCGCCGCCGTATCAACACCCAAAGCACCGCCGGAGGCAACTATCGCCCCGTGTTCGGCAATTCCGCGGCTCATAACATCAGCCGCTTTAACAGCGTAATCGCTTGCGCGCCTTGTGCCAACAATGCCGATAACGATGCTGTTATCAATATCGGGCAATTCGCCGTCAACATAAAGCACGGCAGGCGGATTGAAAATACTTCGCAATCTTTCGGGATAATGCGGATCATCATAAGGCACAACCTGCCAACCGTTCATTTTGCAGGTGGCAAGCACTTCGTTTGCCTGAGCCTCGGTTGATTCGCAAAGCTTTTCGATTTGGCGCGGAACAAGCACGGGGCTCATTCGCCATTCGGTTTCGCCCGCATCAAAAAGCGCCTTTGCCGAGCCGAAATATTCAATTATTTCACTTAGGGCTGCGCCTGCGCCGAGAGCGGATTGCAGCCTTATCCAAGGAACAGCACCGTTCATCACCGCAGCATCTCCCACATAACTATTGTGCCGGCAACGGAAGCGTTAAGACTTTCCGCCCTGCCGAGCATATTTATCGTAAGGGGCGCACATTCGGCGAGCACCTCGCCGGAAACGCCGTTTCCCTCATTTCCTATAACGCAGATATCCGAGCCGTGAAATTCGATTTTTGTTATATCCTGTGCCGAAGCATCGGGCACCGCGGCATAAACCGAAAAGCCCTGCGATTTATATTTTTTAATATCCTCGGCAAGATTTTCGCTTTGCATAAACGGCAATCTGAGCATGCCGCCCATAGAAGCACGAAGTGCTTTCGGATTATAAACATCACAGCAATTGTGAAGCAAAGCACCGTTTATTCCGAGAGCCTCGGCGGTTCTTACGATTGCGCCGAGATTTGCGGGATCCTGAATTTGATCAAGAGCAATATATTTTTTGCCCGGCTCAAGTGCGCCTTTCGTGCTGCGCATTTTGCAAACGGCGAACACGCCCTGAGAAGATTGCGTGTCGCTTATCTTTTGCGCGATTTCATCCGTTATAAAACAAGCTTTCGGAAAATAATCAATAAGGGCAGCACATTTATCGCCGTATTTTTCAGCGGCGGCTTCCGTGAGCAGCAATGTGCAGGGAACGCAATCGGATTCCGTAACATCAAAACAAAGCCTTACACCCTCAAGCACGAATTTTTGATTTTCGTTTCTGAATTTGCGAGAGGTGAAAAGCTTCTTTACTTCTTTTATTAAATTATTTGATTTGCTTGTGATTTTTTCCATACCGATTCTCCACGGCTTTAAAAATTTCAGTTTAAGAAAACCACATTGCCTTTCGGCCTTATGCTTATATTATATATTAAATAATATTTAAATTATAATACTATATTAAGAAAAAAAGTGCAACAGTTAAAATAAAAAAAGAGGAAGAAATTTTCTTCCTCTTTAAGCTTTATTATCAGAGAGCAGCCTTTGCACTTTCAACGAGAGAGGTGAATGCCTCTGCATCGGAAACGGCGATTTCTGCAAGCATTTTTCTGTTAAGATCAATGCCGGCTTTCTTAAGGCCGTTCATAAATGTTGAATAGTTTGTGCCGTTTGCTTTGCAAGCTGCGGAAATTCTGGAGATCCACATTCTGCGGAATTCTCTCTTCTTTTGCTTTCTGCCGATATACGCATACTGACCGCTCTTCATAACAGCCTGCTTAGCTGTTTTGAAAAGGCGATGCTTGCTGCCGTAATAACCCTTAGCAGCCTTTAAAACTTTTTTTCTTCTTTTGCGTGTGGCCATAGCGCCTTTAATTCTTGCCATAACTTATTTCCTCCGTTTATATTGAGTAATTATCCTTAAAATTCAATTATATCACCGAATCAAGCCGGCATGTTCTTATTTATAGGGAACAAGCCTTTTCATCTGCTTTTGATTGGTTACATCGCCGACAGCTGTTTTGCGAAGATTTCTCTTGCGCTTTGTGGTTTTCTTTGTAAGGATGTGAGAGGTGTAAGCATGAGCGCGCTTAACCTTACCGCTTTTTGTGGTTTTGAAACGCTTTTTAGCGCCGCTGTGTGTTTTGATCTTAGGCATAATTATTCCTCCGTCATATTTTAATTATTTAGAAAAGTAAGCATTACTTACTTGAAGACTTAAGGGAAACAAACATAAGAATCTGCCTGCCCTCAAGCTTCGGGGCTTTATCAACATTAACATCTTCGCCGAGCGCCTCAACAAATCTTTCCATATTGGCAACACCCAAATCGGAGTGAGCCATTTCCCTGCCGCGAAGGCGGATGGAAACCTTTAATTTATCGCCCTTTGAAAGAAACTTTTTAGCTTGATTAACTTTTGTGTTGAAATCGCCGATATCGATGTTGAGCGAAAGGCGAATTTCCTTTGTGTCAACAATTTTTTGCTTTTTGCGATTTTCTTTTTCACGCTTAGCCTGCTCATAACGGAATTTGCTGTAATCCATTATCTTTGCAACCGGTGGCTTTGCCTGAGGCGCGATCTTAACAAGATCCTGCCCTCTTTTTTCAGCCTCATGAAGCGCATCCTTAGCGCTCATAATGCCAAGCTGCTCGCCGCTTGCCGTGATAACTCGCAATTCCCTGTCTTTGATTTCACCGTTAAGCTGCGGAGTTTCCTTGCCGATAAATAACACCTCATTTAAATAATTTAAAAGTGCGAGCATAAAATGCCCGCACTTCAATAAATCTTTTGAAATATTGCCCTTTTTGCTTTGCTGAAGGGGAGAACGGGTAAATAGCTCTTCTTTGTTGTGAAAATATATTAACACAGATGTGCACGAATGTCAACACCGAATTTTATTTTTTAATGTAAAGCACATGGGAAAAGCTTATTCCGTTTTCTTCTGCACACGAAAGCACTTCCCTGCTCCATTCCGATTTATCAAATTGCGGAAAGAAAGTGTCTGCCTCCGGGCATTCCGCATCTATTTCCGTTAAATAAAGCTTTGTTGCAAGCGGCAAAAACTCGGAATAAATGCGGCCTCCGCCGATAATGAATATTTTATCGTTTTTCGCAGCTTCAAGCGCTTCGTCAACGGAATGAACAACCTCGGCGCCGTCTATTTTAAGCGATTTATCCGAACTGATAACGATATTGCGCCTGTTTGGCAAAACCTTTGGCAGCGACTCAAAGGTTTTTCTGCCCATAATCACCGTGTTGCCGGTGGTTGTTTCCCTGAAGAATTTCATATCCTCGTGAAAATGCCACACAAGATCGTTATTTTTGCCTATTTCGTTGTTTTTGCCGACCGAAAGAATAAGAGATATATCCATCAGCAACGCTCCTTTACTGAGAAATCGGGAATTTTATTTTGCCCAAATGCTTATAATCAACAAGCTTTACATCAAGGCAATCTCTGCTGTTATCAAACTTAAAGAAATCATCAACCTCGGGATTAAGCCAAAGCTTCGGTGCAGGCAAGTCGCCCTCTTCATCAAGGCGGCGAAGCTGTTCTTTAATTCCATCCACCTGATTAACATAGATATGAGCATCCTTAATACTCCAATCCATTGTGCCGGGTTTAAGGCCTGTGACCTTTGCAAGCATGCACATCAACACCGCATATTGAGTTACATTAAACGGCAAGCCGAGCGGAACATCGCAAGAGCGCTGATGCACCCAACAATTAAGATAACCGTTTGTAACATCCCATTCACTGCTCCAAACGCAGCTCGGAAGCACAGCCGTGTCAAGATAATCGTTTTGCCACAGCGTCATAACCATACGCCTGTCCTCAGGGTGGTTTTTAATCTTATCTATCAAATTTTGAGTCATTTGAAATTTATTTACTATGTAGCCGTAAGCAGTGCCGATAGTGTGGGCAAATTCCCTGCCGAACTCTTTGGTGATTTGCTTTTTAACAAGATTTCCGTTTTCATCGGGCACCATCTGGGTGGCATGCCAAGTGCCGTTATCGTCTGTTTCCCACTCATTCCAAATGTTAACATCGCGCTCGCGGAGCCATCTTACATCATTTGACTGCACCTGATAAATCCAAAGCATTTCGAGCACGGCCTGCCTTATGAAAAGCTGCTTTGTAGTGAGTATCGGGAATTCTTCCGAAAGATCAAAATGAAAATGGTGAGACGGCACTTTTATTGAATTTGTGCCGGTGCGGTTTACAACCTCAACACCCTCATCAAGTATTCTGCGGCACAGGCCGAGATAATCCCTATCCCATTTAGACATAACTTACAATCCTTTCGCTGCCGCAGACTATTTCCACGGATATTTTTGTTTAAGCTGCTCAAATTCCTGCCCTGTGGCAGCAAAGTGAAATCCGCCCTGCAAATCGGAGAAAAAATAAAGATAATTAGTATCCGGATGATTGATTACGGCATCAACGATGCTCATGCCGGAATTGGTTATAGGTCCGCTCGGAAGCGCAGGGCACCTGTAAGTGTAATACGAATCGTAGGTATCCCTTGAAAAGCCGTAATCAAGCAGTTTTTTTGCATAAAAATAAGTGACATCGCATTGAAGCTTGCTGCCCTTATTTAATCTGTTTATAAGCACGGAGGCGATATTTGCGGCACTGTCGTCGCTCAAAGCCTCCTCCTGCACTATTGAACAAAGCGTTATAAACTGATAAAGGCTCATATTATTTTCTTTGCAATATGCGGTCATTTTATCGGAAAGCCTGTCGTCAAACGCGGCAAGCATTTTATCAACGATAACCTTTGCATCGCTGTTCATTGAAAAATCATATGTGGCGGGAAACAAAAAGCCCTCCAAAATAAAGCCGATATGCGAGCGGTCGCTCGGAAAATCGGCAAGCCAGTCATAATCATAGCCTTCGGTTGTTGAAACGGCGGCATAAAAATCCTTTGCGGAGCAGATTTGATTTTCCTCAAGCGTTTTTGCTATGTCGAAAACATTATATCCCTCCGGAATGGCAACGGAAACCACCTTGTGGCTGATATCGGGATTTTGCAGTTTCTGAGCAATTTCCTCATAGCTCATATTTGATTTCATATAATATTCGCCGTTTATATAAGTGAAATCGGGATAATGCTTATCCATCCACGCCGACCATATTGAATCGTCAACAACAATGCCGTTATCGGCAAGCATTTTTGAAACCTCGTATTGATAATCCTTTGATTCAATCACAAGGGTGTATTCGGTTGGCGTGCCCTTTTCGCTGCCGTTTATATCATTTTTAATTTTGACCCCGAAAACGGCGCACGCGGCAATCACCGCGGCAATCGCGGCGCAGATAATTATTATTTTTACCGATTTTTTATTCATAGGCTAAACCTCATTCAACCTCGTGCACTTTCAGCATATTGGTGGTGCCGCTTTGGCCCAGCGGAATACCGGCGGTGATAACAACGATATCGCCTTTTTCTATCATACCGGTTTGCTTTGCAACTGCAACAGCATGTTCAAAAAGCTCATCCGTGTTTGATTTTTCCTTACACATAACAGGCAAAACGCCCCAAGAAAGATTGTTTTGGCGGCGAACCTTTTCACTTGTGGTGGCGGAAATTATAAGGCAATGAGGCCTGTATTTTGAAATTTGGCGTGCCGTGGCGCCGCTTTTGGTTACAGTGATAATTGCCTTGGCATTCAAATCATGCGCGGTGGTTACCGTTGCATGCGAAATAGCGGAGGTGATATCGCCCGGCAAATGCTTGGGCGCAAATTTTTCAAATCTGCCCACATAGTCGATATCCTGCTCTGCCGTTCTGGCGATAAGCGCCATTGTTTTAACGGTTTCCACGGGGTGAGCGCCCATGGCGGTTTCGCCCGAAAGCATCAAAGCGGAAGTGCCGTCGTAAACCGCATTTGCAACATCTGTTATTTCCGCTCTTGTGGGGCGCGGATTTTTAATCATGGATTCAAGCATTTGAGTGGCTGTAACAACAATTTTGCCTGCCGCAAACACTTTTTCGATAATAACCTTTTGAATGGAGGGAATTTTTTCAAACGGGATTTCAACGCCCATATCTCCGCGGGCAACCATAATGCCGTCTGCTTCGCGGATAATATCGTCTATATTATCCACGCCTTCATTATTCTCGATTTTAGCAATAATGCGCACATCGTTCCAGCCGAGTGCATGGCAGAAATTGCGAAGATAAACAATATCTGCGCCCGTGCGACAGAAAGAAGCTGCAATAAAATCAAAGCCCATTTTTGCGCCGAATTTCAAATCCTGCATATCTTTTTCGGAAAGATATGGGAGCGCAAGAGAAACATTGGGCACATTAACGCCTTTGTGATTTGTTATCGGGCCTCCGTCCACAACAGTGCAGATAATATCATTATTTTTAACGGCCTTAACCTTGAGCGAAATCAAGCCGTCGTCAATCAAAATAACCGTGCCCTCTTTAACATCACGGGGAAGCCCCTTATATGAGATGCTGCATTTTTCCTTTGTGCCCTCAACATCATCGGCTGTGAGTATAAATTCATCTCCCGCATCAAGATGAATTCCGTTAGGGTCTTTAAAACAGCCCGTTCTTACCTCCGGCCCTTTCGTATCAAGCAAGGTGGCAACGGGAATATTAAGGCTTTTCCTCACCTTTTCGATGGTTGCAAACCATTCTTCAAAGGTTTCGTATTCGCCGTGCGAAAAGTTAAATCTTGCAACATCCATGCCGGCAAGCATAAGCTCGCGCAGCTTATCTTCGCTGCACGAAGCCGGGCCGATTGTGCAAATGATTTTTGTTTTTCTTCTGTAATTATTCATTTTTTGTGCCTCTTATAGATTGAAATATAAAAATTTGCTCATTGTTATTATAGCAGTATTTTTATCAAAATCAATATGCAGGCGGGTATAATATTTCAAAAATTCAAATAAAAAATACGGCAGGTGAATAACTCACCCGCCGTGAAAAATAAAATATTGTTTTTGCTTATTTTGCAAGATCGCCTACAACCATCATATAATCGCCGATCATTGCGCCGAATTCAGGAGCACCCTCCATGATAAGCTGCTTTGATTTAACCATTTCAAGCATATCACCCGTGCCGAGCAAAATCATAAGAGCATGCTGCGGCGAATCGAATTTCATGCAGAAAAACGGCTTAGAGCGCTTATATTCGCCCCTGCCCGCACGAGATTTACCTGCTTTTATGCGCAGATAAGCCGTGCATTCGGGATGGCCCTCAATAGCCCACTGATAAACACGATCGGGGCTTCTAAGAGTCCATTCATGAATTGCGGGATGGCCCAATTTATTGAGCTGGCTGATTCCGCTTGAAAGCAAATAGAAATAAAGCTTGCAAAGCAGAAGAGCGAGCTTTTCATCCTCCGGAGGCTCGGAAATTCCGAGCAAGCTGCTCATTTTAAGAAGCACAGCCATAAATTTCATAAACTTGCCGAAGGATTTTATTTTCATTTTCGGGAGCTTTGTCATATCGCCCTTCATAAAGGCATTCATTTTTTCCATTGAGGAAAATTCAAGCTCCGCATCTATTTTTTGCTGGCCGAAATATTCACCGAGTTTACAGGACCATTCGCCGTTTTCAACAATGAAATGAACGGCTTCTTTATCCTGAGCATTGACTTTGGCGGAAACCTGGTAAACAGCATTTACACCTTCAAACTTTTTTGCAAGCTCGGGCACATCGGTGGCAATCGTTTTCATAAGGGGCAGTGCGCCTGCCATAAACACCTTATTAGTGTAGCGAGTTACATCGCTTGCCATAAATAACACATTCCTTTCCTAAAGATTTCAATGCAAATATGCTTAGAATTCATCGTCCCAAGCATCGTCTGCTTCAAAATCCTGATGCATTACTTCGGCAATTGTTTCGGCAATACCGTTTGCATCTATCTTTGCGATTGACATAAGATCCTCGTGAAGACCGATTGTTGAAAATTCATCCTGGTGGCCAAGCATTTTGAATGCGCAGGCCTTGCCGCTTTTGGCAACAACCTCTGCAACCGCAGAGCCGAGGCCGCCCATAACACTGTGATCCTCAACAGTGATGATTCTTCTTGTGTCCATAACAGCAGACATAACAGCCTCTTCATCAATAGGCTTAATGGTGTGCATATTCAAAACACGAACCTTGATGCCTGCATCGGCCTGAGCCATTTCGGCAGCCTGAATAGCCTGGTAAACGCATGAACCGCAAGCGATAACGGTAATATCCGTGCCTTCGTTCATAACCTTAGCCTTGCCGACCTCAAAAGAGCAATCCTCAAGGTTTTTATAAATAATTTGGTCAAAGCCTCTGTTAATACGAATATAAACAGGGCCGGGAGTTTCATAAGCAGCCTTAACCGCATGATATGTTTCTGCGCCGTCGCAAGGGCAAATAACAGTCATATGCGGCAAAACACGCATACAGGTCATATCAATAAGGGAATGGTGAGTTGAGCCTGCTTGGCCGAATGAGGTGCCTGCATGAGTTGCAATAATCTTAACCGGCACATTTTGATAGCAGATATCCGTGTGAACCTGATCAAGAGAACGAGCGGAAGCAAAGATTGCAAATGTGGAGGCAAATGGAATAAGGCCGTTTTTAGCAAGACCGGCTGCAACGCCAAACATATTTTGCTCTGCAATGCCGACATTAAAGAAACGATCCGGGAATTTTTCACCGAACATACCGATTTTTGTGGATTTAGCCAAATCCGCCGTAAGAGCAACAACATCCTTGTGTTCTGCACCGAGTTCACAAAGTGCTTTACCGTAATATTCAGCTGTTGAAAGCTGAGAGGTTTCCGTCATAGTATAAGTCATACCGCTTGCCATTGCTTACGCCTCCTTTTCCGCACGTGCCACACGAGCCGCATAATATTTATCAAGGCTGTCATAGCACTGCTTTTCTTTAGCATCATCAAGAGCGCCATAATGCCAATGATAGTCATCTTCCATAAAATCAATACCGGCGCCCTTAAAGGTGTCCATAACAATACAATAAGGCTTATCGCCGCCGTTTTTATGATTGTTGATTGCATTTTCGATTGCGTTGTTAAGTTCTTTAAGATTTTGGCCGTCTACACGCTCTGTGATAAAGCCAAAAGCTTCAAACTTTTTATCAATCGGCTCAACCTTCATTTCATCATCTACACGGCCGTCTATCATGCACTTATTGTTATCAACAAGCACAACAACATTTGAAAGCTTGAATTGAGCGGCGGTCATTGCAGCCTCCCAATTTGAACCCTCATTCAATTCGCCGTCGCCCGTAAGAACATAGTTCATATAGTCAATGCCGTTTACTCTTCCCGCAAGCGCAAAGCCGCAAGCAAGAGAAAGGCCGTGACCGAGAGAACCGCTTGAGCAATCAATGCCCTTGATTTTATTGCAATCAAGATGCATACCGAATTTTGAACCGGTAAGGTTGAAGTTATGAAGGCCTTCAACATCCATAAAACCGTAATCGCAGATAACGGGTCCGTAGCCGACTGCTGCATGGCCCTTGGAAAGCACAAAGCGATCCCTATCCGGCAAATCGGGATTATTGACATCAAGCTTCATAAAGCGATGATAAAGAATAGTCATAGCGTCCATAGCGCTCATTGCGCCGCCAATGTGGCCCGAACCGCCCCAAACGGTTGTTTGAACGGTAAGACGCCTTAACTCATCCGCCTTTTTTTCAAGGCGGAGCCATTCTTCTTTGTCGAACGGCTTGTAATTTGCTGGCATAAATTTTCCTCCTTAATAAGCATCGGACGCAAAACGCCGCCCGATGCCTTATATCTGAATTTATTTAATTATTTCAAGCCCTCTATTTCAGGGTGCCTTGCTGCAACAACACCGAAAGCATCCTCTGCAATATCGATTGCAAGCTTAACATCTTCGTCTGTGATTGATGCATTGATAAAGTGGTTGTGGTGAGATGCAAGGAAAAGGCCTCTTGAAACGCACTCTGCAATCCATTCCTGATGGAGCATAAGGCTGTCGTCGTTTGCTATTCTGAGATAGAAAAGTGCAGGCTCGCCCGAAACAACAAGATTGAAACCATGCTCCTGAGCAGCGGCAGAAAAGCCTTCTGTTATCTGCGTGCCGATTTTGCGGAACATTGTGGGAGTATCAAGCTTTTTCATTTTCGGAATGCAGGCAAGGCAAGCCGCAAACGGCTCCGCGCTCATCCAATAAGAGCCTGTGTAAGTAACGGACGAAGCCGTTGTTTTCATATGATCGCCGCCGCAAACAGCAGACATATTATAGCCGTTTGCAAGAGCTTTACAGAAGCAAATAAGATCTGCTTTAATTCCGTAATAATGATCCGAACCTGCAAGATCAAGTCTGAAGCCTGTGCGCACATCGTCAAAGATAAGCACCATTCCGTGCTCGTCGCAGAATTTACGAACTGCCTGCCAATAATCCTTGGTGGCACATTCATTATCCTTAAAGTTGCCGTGATCATAAGGCTGAGCAATAAGGCCTGCAACATCGCCGCCGCATGCGTCATAAGCCTCCTGAAGTGCATCAAGATCAAACCAAGGCACAACAACATTGTTTGCAACCTCTTCGGGAAGAATACCTGGATAGTCTACCTTTTGCGCCCATTGGAAATCGCCGTGATAATATCCTTTAAGGAAAAACATTTTCTTTTTTCCGGTGTGAGCACGGGCGCACATAACGGAAAAAGTGGTGGCATCCGAGCCGTTTTTCATAAAGAAAGCCCAATCAGCGCAGGCAACGGTGTCCTTAAGCAATTCGGCACATTCAACCATTTTGTATGAGGGAGATGTGGTGCAGTTGCCGGTGTGGAGCTGCTTAATTGCAGCTGCGTCAACATCCTCATCGCAATAGCCGAGAACATTGGGACCATAAGCACACATAAGATCAAGATATTTATTGCCGTCTACATCCCAGAAATAAGTGCCCTTAGCATGATCGCTCATCAAAGGCCATTTATTTATGGGAAGAAAAAGACCTTCACTCGGGCCGAGGTGGCCGTAAACGCCCGACGGAATAGCCGCAAGTGCTCTGCTGAACCATTCCTTGCTTTTTTCATGTGTATATTCTGGAAATTTACTCATTATTATTCCTCCTAACGAACTTAACCGAGATAAACCGCAACTCTGTCAAGAATACGATTAAGATTATCTACCATAGAAATCATGCCTGCCATATAAATATTGCCCTCGCAAAGCTCGGCAATGGTTGAAACCGTGCCGTTAAAGAGGCCGTAAGCAAGATCAATATCCGCAAATTCCATAACAGCTCTTGGATTATTTGCTTTTTCTTTAATGGTGGTGAAATGATGATTTTTAACCTTTACCGTTGCATAGCAAGTGTCTTTAATACCCATTGAGATAACACCGTCAACAGTTGAAGCAGCGGTGAATTTAGAAATAGAATCCGAATTGGCAAGTGCGGAAATTGCGCCTGCGATAGTGTAAAATGTTAAAATTGTGGATTCCTCAAAAAATGCTCTGTTTTGCAAATCCTCTTTAGTGGGCATAAGAAGCTTTGTGAGCCTGTTAGTTAATTTAGTAAACGGGCCCATAAGGAATGAAAGCACCTGAACAACACCCTTTGTTGGAATACCGGGCTTGCTGTTATCAATAAGATCGTTGAATTTTTCGGGTGATTTGAAGTTCATTTTGCAGGTGCAGCCCTCCGAACCTTCCGTAAATTTGCAGCCGCTTTTCGAAAAATGGAATGTGCCGCACGGTCCGCCGGCAACCTCAAAGCATAACGAAACCGGAGATTTGAGCTCTGCAAGGATTTGCTTTGCCTCATCATCAACGGCACAAAGATTTTCAAGAGTTGCAAGAACGCCGTACATATTGACATACGCCATAGCTTTTGCTTCTTTCAAGATAATTCCTCCTTTTCTGTTTATCCATAAACTCTTGTTAATTATATCACATTCTTTATACTACGGTCAATTACAAAGAGTAACAAAATTTACCTACTGTTTTAGTCAAATTAAATAAAAGGCAAATTCGATGCATATTTTTGAATTTCGGCGCATAAAAAAGAGGGGCATGCCGCACGGGCTTGCTCCTCTTTGAGTAAGATATAATCAACAAATAGAATTTTACCACATTTTGCTGCGAATTACAATATAAATCCAACTTTTTTCATGGCTTTTTGCAAAGTTCTTGATGCAAGGCGACCCGCACGCTCCGCGCCGATTTTTTCACATTCCTTAAGATAAGCCGTGTCTTTCATATATCTGTTGAATTTTTCCTGCACGGGTGCAAGCTCGGCAACAACCGCTTCGCCTACCGCTTTTTTGAAATCACCGTAGCCCTTGCCCTCAAATTCGGATTCGATTTTATCGAAATCAAGCCCCGTTACTGCGGAATAAATCGTCATAAGATTATTGATGCCGTCTTTACCCTCTGCATAGCGAACACACATTTCGCTGTCCGTTACGGCAGACTTAAACTTCTTCATAATCGTTTCCGGCGCATCGGTGATAAACACGGTGCTCTTGGGATTCGAATCCGATTTACTCATTTTCTTTGCAGGGTCCTGAAGGCTCATGACCCTTGCGCCGTTTTTCGGAATATACGCGTCCGGCAAAGTGAACACATTGCCGTAAATACCGTTAAATCGGCTTGCGATATCGCGCGTGATTTCCAAATGCTGCTTTTGATCTGCGCCAACGGGCACAACATCGGTTTGATAAAGCAGAATATCTGCCGCCATAAGGCAAGGATAAGTAAAGAGACCCGCATTGATATTGTCGCTGTGCTGAGCGGATTTATCTTTAAACTGAGTCATTCTCGAAAGCTCACCAAACTGAGTGTAGCAATTAAGAATCCAGCCGAGCTGGCTGTGAGCCGGCACCTGAGACTGAATAAACAAAATGCTTTTTTCGGGATCGAGGCCGAGTGCAAGCAAAACGGCAAACATTTCCGTGGCTTGCTTTCTGAGCTTTTGCGGATCCTGCCTTACGGTGATGGAGTGAAGATCCGCAACACCGTAAATCGTGTCAAACTTATCCTGAAACTCAGGCCAGCCTTTTAACGCACCGAGATAATTTCCGAGAGTCGGAACAGATGTTGGCTGAATAAGCGAAAGGCACCTTTTGCGCCTTTGCTGAATTTCCTTATTTTCTTCCATAATTACACTTCCTTATATTATAACGGCAAGGCCTGAAAATTCGTTTGAATTATTCAAATTCCTTTGCAACCTCGCCCATTATTTGAACACCTTTAACGATTTCCTCATCACTCGGTGTGGAGAAATTGAGGCGGATATAGGAGCACGGCGCAGTATCGTCAATCATAAACGCACTGCCGGGCACAACCGCCACTTTATGCTCCAAAAGCCTGTTTACATATTTAAGCATATCAACATTTTCGGGCAGCTTTGCCCAAACAAACAGACCGCCCTGCGGGCGAACATATTTTATGAAACTGCCGCAATACTTATCAAGGCAATCGCACATGAGTGAAAGCTTGCGGCGATAAATTTTTCTGATTTCAACAATATGCTTATCCACATCATATTCCGAAAACCAGCGTGAAACAATCATTTGATTAAGCACGCCCGTGTGAACATCGGAAACCTGCTTGCCGATTGTGAACGCCGCCGCGGCTTTTGAAGGCACAACGGCATACGCAACGCGCAGACCGGGAGCAAGAATTTTTGAAAACGAGCCGGCGTAGATAACAATGCCGTCCCTATCCATGCTCTTTATACTCGGCACCGAGCCGCCCTCCACGCGCAGGTTGCCGTAAGGGTCATCCTCCAAAATCAGCAAGCTGTTTTGCTTAGCAAGCTCATAAAGTCTTTTGCGCTTTTCAAGGCTCATTGTGGTGCCGCCGGGGTTTTGGAAATTCGGAATGGTGTAAATAAACTTGGCATCGGGATTTTCGGCGATAACCCTTTCAAGGGCATCGATATTCATGCCGTCCGCATCAATGGGCACGCCCGCAAGCTTGCAGCCGTGAGAACGAAAGCAATTGAGCGAGCCGATAAATGACGGTTCTTCGCAAATCACCGTGTCGCCCGGAGAGGTCATGATGCGTGTGGTTATATCCATAACCTGCGTGCCGCCGGCGGTGATGATAACACTGTCGTCCTCCGTGCCGATATTATCGCGCCTTTTGAGCCATTCGGCAACGGTTTTGCGCAGGGGCTCATACCCCTCGGAAACGCCGTACACAAGCGCCGAAACGGGATTTTCATCAAGGATTTCCGCCGTTATATTTTTTACTTCTTCACATGGAAAAGCGGCAGAGTCGGGCGAACCGCCTGCAAAGGCAATCATATCGGGCTGCGAAGTTACTTTTAAAATTTCCCTAACCGCAGACGGCTTCAGGGAAGCAAATTTTTCGGAAAGGGCATATGCCATTTCAATCACTTCTTACTTTTTAATATAGTTTCAACAAATCGTGCGCTTGAATTACCGTCGCAAAGCGAAACAAAGCGTTCCTTAAATTTGCGCTGCGCCTCGCCGGGTTTTGCTGCCAAAACAGCCTGCGGCAGCTCAGAAAAAGAGTGAACAACGCTTCCGCACGAATAATCGGAATAATCAAAATAAAATCCCCTGCCGTCCGTGTATTGCTCCAAATCGGGAGCATAGAGCACGCAGGCATTGCCGATAACGGCATTTTCAAATATAACGGAGGAATAATCCGTTACAAGCACATCCGTTATAAACAAAATATCGTTTATTTCCCTTTCGGTCGATAAATCAAATACGCGGTTTGAAACGCTTTTCGGAATCTGAACGGGCTTTTTGATAAACGGATGCATTTTTATAATAACTGCCCAATCTGTGCCGAGAGCATTTGCAAATTTTTCGCAATCAAAAAAGCTTTCGGGATATTCGGCGTCATGCACATTTGCGCCCCTAAAAGTGGGTGCAAAAAGGCAAATCTTTTTGCCGCGCAAAAGCGGATACTGCGAATACAGCCTTTCCTTTGCCGCCGCCACATAATCGCAATCGAAAAACACATCCGTGCGCGGAGTGCCTATCGGCTTGATTCTGCTTTCGCCTATGCCGAATGCCTCGGCATAAATCGGCGCAATTTCAGGCGAGGAAACTATCGCTTCCGTATAATTTTTATGGGTGAGAGAATTTTTCTCGGCGCTTGCGCGGCCGTAGCCGAAGCGCTTAAACGCGCCCATTGCATGCCAAACCTGCACAAGATGCTGATTTTCGCGGAGCCTCAGCACATAAACAAGCGGCTCATAATCATCAACAAGTATAAATTTGCTTTGCGCCATAAGGCTTGCAAGCTTATCTGCGGGCGGTATATCCTCTCCCGCGGCAACGGTAATGTCATAATCAAGTCCGTTTTTTTCTATGTAATTCTTTATTGCAAGCAAATTGCCGCCGAGCCTGCCCTTTGATGTGGAATACATCAAAATTTTATTATCTGCCATCGGCTGCTTTTTTGCTTTTTCAAATCTTGAAATAAACTCTGCGTATCTTGCGCGCTGCAACACGGGATAAAGCGCGGATTTAATTTTGCTCATCTTTTTCCGCCTCTGTTTCCGCCGCATCGGGCTGTGGTGCGCTTTTGTCTTTTCCTTCGCTTACCGTATCGTTTAAATCCATATCGGCTGCTTTATCTTCAGGCTTGTCCGCCCCTTCCCCGTTCTGCTCTTCGGCGGGTAAAATCCCGGTTTCAAAATCGGGCGTTGCCGGTTCTGCGGGATTTATTCTTTCTTTAACCTCTGCGTTATTAAACATTTCCAGATCGCTCACCGTTATTTTTTCGGCGGTTTGTTCGGTTTCTGTTTCGTCTGTTTTAACGCTTTCATCGGCTTCGGCTGCATTTTCGGCGCCGTAATTAAATCTGCCGTCATAGCGGTTTTTAATAAGCTCGTCGATAATTATTCCGTAAATCGCGGTGATTGATTTAAAGCGCTTATTAACATAAGCTTGCTTAAAGCTTTGCTCTTTTTCGGCATCGCAGCGCATGCCGCCCGAAATAAAATCGCAAATTCCCTTTGCGTTTTTGGAATACATTGCCGGCAAATCGCGCCAAAAATCAATATAAAAGCCACGCTCGTCTATATATTTATCGCTGTCAAAGCAATAGATATAAAGCGGCAAATCACGAAGCAAAGCCTCGTAAAGCACGGAGCTGTAATCCGTTACCACATAATCGGCGACGGCCATAAAATCCATGCCCGTGAAATACTCGCCTACGGTTTTGTTCATGCGCGAATCTATATATATTTCTTCCTTATTTGTGTCAACAACATGATGCTTCACAATAAGATTATATTCTGTGTAATTAACCCTGTTGATAAGCTCTTCCGTGGCTTCGCGCAGGGCTTTTGTGTCTGCCTCATTATCTCTGAAGGTGGGCACATAAAGAATGTTTTTCTTGCCGTTGTCAAGCTGAGGATAGCGGGCAAAGATATTGCCTCTGAGCCTGATTTTTTCGTTTTCGTCCGTCAGATAATCCATTCGGGGAATACCGATGGGAACAAACTTGCTTTCGGGCTGACCGAAAGCCTCAGCAAAAAAAGGCACGCACGCATCGCCGCTTGCGGCAATCAGATCATAATTATTGTGCATTTTAAACGCGGCTGCCGTTTTGGAAGACTTGCCGCCCTCTTTATCGAGGATTGATTTGCCGAAGCGCTTAAACGCACCGAGCGCATGCCAAATTTGAATTATTTTCAAATCGCTCTTGTGATTGAGCATTGAAGCGAGAATGCAATAGCCGTCAAGCACGGCAACCTTTGATGTTGCAAGCGCTTTCATTTGGCGAAACATCTCGCCCGCATATTTGATTTTTCCGCCGGCGGAGGCCGGTATCATTTTACACAGCACCTCCACCTTATATTGCGGATAATTTGTTTTGATTTCATTTATGAGATAGCGAAAATCAAGGGATGGAGTTTCGCTTTGACGCGAGATGAAAACCACTTTATCCTCTGTTTTTTTGCGCTTGTAAAAAAGATAAAAAAAGTTCATTACAGCGCCGAAAATCTTTGCAAAAATGCCAACCATGATTTCACTTCTCTCTTAAATTACTTATTCGTAAAGCGGATATTTGGCGCAAATTTCCGCAACGCCGTTTGTGATATAATCCTTTTTGTTTTCAAAATCGGTAACGGCAAGATAAATAAACTTTGCAATTTTTTCAAAATCGGCTTCGTTAAGTCCCCTGGTTGTTGCCGCGGGAGTGCCGATGCGCACGCCTGAGGTAACAAACGGAGAAAGCGGCTCGTTCGGAACGGTGTTTTTATTGAGCGTGATATGAACATCGTCAAGCCTTGCTTCAAGCTCTTTGCCCGTTACGCCGGTGCCGATAAGCGAAAGCAGCACAAGGTGGTTATCCGTGCCGCCCGAAACAAGATTAAGCCCTCTTGAAGTGAGCCCCTTTGCAAGAGCCTGAGCATTATCGATAATTTTTTGAGAATATTCTTTAAATTCAGGCTTTAACGCCTCGCCGAAGCAAACAGCCTTGCCTGCAATAACATGCATAAGCGGCCCGCCCTGCGTGCCGGGGAAAACTGCCGAATTAAGCTTTTTGATAAGATAAGGATTGTTGCAAAGAATAAGGCCGCCTCTCGGTCCGCGAAGGGTTTTGTGGGTGGTGGTGGTAACAACATCCGCATAAGGAACGGGGTTTTGATGAAGCCCTGCGGCAACAAGGCCGGCAATATGAGCCATATCAACCATAAACATTGCGCCGTTTGCATGCGCAATCTCGGCCATTGTTTTAAAATCAATAGCGCGCGGATAAGCGGAAGCACCCGCAACGATAAGCTTGGGCTTAACCTTATTTACCTGCTTGGCAAAAGCATCCAAATCAATAAAGCCTTCATCATTTACGCCGTATGGCACAAAGTTGAAATATTTGCCGCTGATATTTGCGGGCGAGCCGTGAGTAAGGTGGCCGCCGTTATCAAGGCTCATGCCCATAACGGTGTCGCCCGGCTTAAGCAGAGCAAGATAAACGGCAGTGTTAGCCTGTGCGCCCGAATGAGGCTGAACATTTGCATACTGCGCGCCGAAAAGCTCGCACGCTCTTTTGATTGCAATGTTTTCAACTATATCAACATATTGGCAGCCGCCGTAATAACGCTTGCCGGGAAGTCCCTCGGCATATTTATTCGTGAGCACGCTGCCCATAGCCGCCATAACCTGAGGTGAAACAAGGTTTTCGGAGGCGATGAGCTCGATATTTTCTCTCTGGCGCTTTAATTCAAGAGCCATTGCATCCGCAACCTCTTTATCGGTTTCGGCAACCTTTGCGATAGAATCATAATAATCGGAATACATAAAAAAGTTCTCCTTTATTTTTAAATTATATAATATCATACCATAAGCGATTTAAATAAACAATATTTAATTTTAAATTCGGCACATAAGCGGTCTCATAATTCCAATGTGTTAAGCCATGTTATGCTCAGTTTCGCCTTGTTTACCTGTGCAAAATAGAATATTGTTAATAAGCGCCGCTAAAGCATAATGTTTTTGCCTGCTCAGGCAATACGAAGCCGAGGCGGCGAAGCTTGAGCGGGAAATAGCAGCATATTATAAACGCTACGGCGAAGATAATATCGTCAAATACGCAGACCTCTTTAAAAAATTGCCGGACAGTGATATAATGTTGTTAATCCAAAGAATGGATGAGTTTGAGAAAAAATATCCCGAATATGCAGATTTAATGCCTATAAGGGAAAGCATATATAAACTCAACCGCCTGGAGGGGTTGCAACAGAGCATACGCCTGCAGCAGCGAGAGCTTGGCGCTATCACAAACCGCGAACTAAAAGAGCATTTGGCAAGCTTGGCATATAAAAGCACCGGAGCAGCCGATAAGATAATGGGCTTGGCGGTTAACAGCTCGGCAATGAAGCTCTTTTCCGGCACGGCGTGGAGTGGCGAGGCTGATTTTTCGCAGCGCATATGGCAGAATACGGATAAGCTTGCGGATTACCTCAACAATGATATTGCAAACGGCTTTGCTCGGGGCGATAGCTATGAGCGACTTATAAAGAATGTACGCAGCCGGTTCATCAATGTGGCTAAAAACGATGCCTATAGGCTTATATACACCGAGGGCACCTATGTAATGAACGAGAGCTCGGCAGCCGTTTTTGAAAAAGACTTCGAGGATTACGAGTTTCAGGTTGCGGATAACAACGCCTGCCCGGTGTGCAAGGCGCTGAACGGCAAAAAATTCAAGTTTTCGCAGCGCGTTCCGGGGCGAAACTTCCCGCCGATGCATCCTTGGTGCCGCTGCCATTACGGCGTTGCGGTTGCCGATTGGGATAAGTGGCAGGATGAATATGTTAAGAAGCACGGCGGCGATGTATCACAGAAAACTTTAAACGGCTTATACAACAGCTTTAATCAAGGTGATCTTATACCGATTACGCCAGAAGCTATTCAGAACATCAAATCTTTTGATTTGCCGGAATTAGGTTGGCGCGAAAATCAGCAGCTTATAGTTGCGATGCGAAAGCTGTTGGAAAAAGTGAAAAATGCGCCGCTCGGAACGGAGTATTTGCATTATTACGATATGCATATGAATTTTTTGCATGAGAACAAGGGCAAAGATAAAGCAGGAAAAGTAGAGGATGATTACCACCCACCATACAATTACATGATTATACATAATCATCCAGACGGAGGCACGATTTCGCCCGGTGATGTAGATCGCATGGTGGAAAATGAACACTTGCAAATTGTTGTTGCAGTAGGAAATAACGGAAAACAATATCTGATTTCTAAAACAAAAAGCTTTGACGGGAAGAAATTCGCAACCGATTACATTGATTATATGAAAAAAGCTAAAAACGAAGTTAAGGATTTAGAAACATTTATTTCCAAAGCAAATAAATTTGTAAAAACAAAAGGAGCCAAATATGGATACAAATACAGAGAAAAATAAAACATTGGGGGATTATATGAAAGAAGTTGAGCCTTACGGTGAAGACGAAGTATGGGCGGATGAATGTCGCACATTGGAAGATGCAGCCCGATGTTTAGTTACAATGGAAAAAAAACTAAAAGAGGGCAAATATAATTAAAATTGAACGGTGAATTGATTATGTCAAAAGACGATATTGAAGTGATCGAATACAAGATACTGAAATATCTGTATGAAAGCATTAAATCAGGGCACAAAACCACACTCGGTGAGGCGTTTAAAATCACCCTCGGCGGAGTAATCGGCAGGCTGTAAAACAAAATATCAATGGCTAAAAGAAGCACCATGCGTAAAGCACGGTGCTTTTCTTATACCTAAAAGGAGGAATATTGTGCAAATAAACATATTGGGCACCGAGTACGAAATTATAAAAGGAAGCGTTTTGAATTTCCCGAGCTTGGAAGAATTGGACGGCTTCACGGATTATACCGTTAAGCAAATCGTTATCCTTGATTTCGGCACGGTAGAAAAAGACAACAGAAGCCTTAAGGATTTTGAATTTTTGCAAAAGAAAGCGCTTAGGCACGAAATAATTCACGCTTTTTTATTTGAAAGCGGGCTGAATGTTAATTCAAACGATGTTTCACAATGGGCAACAAACGAGGAAATGGTGGATTGGTTCGCTATTCAATGGCCGAAGCTCAGCAAGGCATTTAAAGAGGCCGGATGTGAATAGCTATGATAACTGTAACAATCGAAAAGAGCAGAATTAAGGCAAGCGGTCACGCAGGCACCGCCCCAAAAGGGCAGGACCTTGTGTGTGCCGCTTTTACTATGTTGTGCCATTCCTTAATTGAAAGCTTTAGAAAGCTTACCGCCGATTCGTTTATATACAAAATCGATTCGGGCAGCTTTTATTTTGAGTGCGCATTGCCGAGCGGGCAAGGCGAGCTTCTCATTAACTCATATATAGCGGGCGTGCAGCTGCTTGCGGCTTCATATCCCGAATATATAACGGTGCAGGCGTGAACCCACCTTAAAAGTTACGGTTGAGCAGGCGTGGAACTCGTAAAAAGCTACGGTTCGTGAGCAGGCGTGGATCTCATTAAAAGCTACGGAATAAAAAGCCAAGCATTGAGGCTATAAACTATGGAGGTAGAAATTATGAATAGAATCTATTTGCAGCTTTTCGCCGAAGAGGGCGAGCCGGACAACGGCGGCAACGAACAAACCATCAGTGTTTGATGAAACGCCAAAATGTTTGAGATAAATATAAAAAAGGCAAAAGAAAAAAGCACCTTGCGAAAGCAAGATGCTTAAGATGTCAGCGTCGACCTATTTTCCCGGGCGGCTGCCCGCCAAGTATTTTCGGCACTGAAGAGCTTAACTACCGTGTTCGGAATGGGAACGGGTGGACCCTCTTCGTAATAAACACCGACTTAACAACACATATATTAGCACACTGCAATCCAAAAGTCAAGCAAATAAAAGCAAACGGCTCGTTTCGTAAAATTCGCCAAGCAAACAAACGGCAAAGCATCGCATTTGCATTGCAGCAAAAAAGGCGGCATGGTCTGAATTTGTGCAGCAGATTTCATTTATTTATTTGATTTTTGATTCACAGCAATTTAAGCAATGCGATTATATTTGCAGGGCATTAACAAAAAAATCTGCCGACACTTACGCATCGGCAGATTTTTTTACAATTTGGTAAACGGGCAAAATCCGAAAAGCTTAAATCACATTTTTCTTTGCAAAATGTGCCGCAAGCTTTCGCCCGTTATGTGATAATTTGAGATAATTATTTATCTTCCTTATCGTCTTTCTTGTTTTTAACAGAAAGCTTATTAAGGCCGTAAGTGATAAGAATAATAACTCCTATAACAAGAAATATACCAACCATTCCTATAAGCATAACGGGCAAGGTTTGCTTCCATGAATCGGCATGGATTGCCATTGCGATAACATTTAATTTTAATAAAATATCAAACATAGCCATACCTCCGATTATTTAGCAAGAATGCTCTGCACAAGCGTAAGGATAAGGCCGCCGGCAATAACAGAGCCGATCTGGCCGGAAACATTTACGCTTATGGACTGCATAAGAAGGAAGTTTTGATTATCCTCCTTAAGACCCATTTGGTTAACAACACGGCCGCTCATCGGGAACGCTGAAATGCCTGCCGCACCGATCATCGGGTTGATTTTTTTATCCTTAGGCAGGAAAAGGTTGATGAGTTTTGCAAAGAACACACCGCCGGCAGTGTCAAAAATGAATGCAACAAGGCCGAGTGCAAGAATGATAAGAGTGTTCCATTTAAGGAAATCCTTATAATACATTTGCGAAGCAACGGTGAGGCCGAGCAATATTGTGATAATATTTGCAAGAGAATTTTGCGCAGTTTGAGAAAGAGAATCAAGCACGCCGCACTCACGAATGAGGTTGCCGAACATCAGGAAGCCTACAAGCGCAGCAGATTGCGGAGCAACCACACCTGCAACAATCGTTATAATGATCGGGAACAAAATCTTTGTAAGCTTTGTAACCTCGCCGGGATGATATTTCATTCTGATAAGGCGTTCCTTTTTCGTTGTGCAAAGCTTAATAACCGGCGGCTGAATGATAGGCACGAGCGCCATATACGAATATGCCGCCACCATAATCGGGCCTAAATAAGCCGAATCAAGCACCTGAGCCACATAAATTGATGTTGGGCCGTCTGCAGCACCTATAACCGCAATTGAAGCGGCATCCTTAATATCAAAGAAGAATGATGCAAGGAAGAAGGTGAAGAAAATACCGAATTGAGCCGCAGCACCGAAAAGCATCAGCCACGGATTTTTAAGCAGCGGGCCGAAATCTATCATTGCGCCTATGCCGATAAACAGCAGCAGCGGAAAAAGCTCACCCGTGCTGATACCGGCACTGAAAAGCACCGTGATAGGGCCGTCTTCACCGATAGCGCCGCTCATTGGAAGGTTAACAAGAATTGTGCCGAAGCCAAGCGGAAGCAAAAGCGACGGTTCCATTTCCTTTTTGATTGCAAGATAGATCAGAACTGCGCCGATTGCAAGCATTGCAATTTGGCCGATTTCAATATTTTTAAAATTGGAAAACAAATCGGCAAAGGTTTGAAGTACACTTAATTGAATCATATAATCCTCCGTTTATCACACATTTATTTCAACATCAATGCCAAGCAAGTCTTTTTCGGCATCAAGTATCGGATTTATAACTTCATTAAGGAAATCAGCTGTTTGCTGCGGAGCTCTGCCAACATAGTTTTCCGGCTTCATAACGGCAAGGATTTCTTCCTTGGTCATCATAAATGCAGGATCTGCGGCAATGCGATCAATTAAATCGTTTTTACCGCCCTCTGCCTTAACAACCTGTGCAGCCGCCATTGAATGAACACGAATTCTTTCGTGCAGATCTTGGCGATCGCCGCCTTTTTTAACAGCATCCATCATAATATTTTCTGTTGCCATAAACGGAAGTTCGCTCATAAGGCGGGATTCGATAACCTTTGGATAAACAACAAGCCCGCTTGTAACATTTATATAGAGATCAAGAATACCGTCAAGTGCAAGGAAAGCCTCTGCCACAGAAACACGCTTATTTGCACTGTCGTCCAGCGTTCTTTCAAACCACTGAGCAGATGCTGTCCAAGCGGGATTGAGCGCATCAATCATCACATAGCGTGAAAGAGATGCAATTCTTTCGCTGCGCATCGGATTGCGCTTATATGCCATTGCCGAGGATCCGATTTGATGCTTTTCAAAAGGCTCTTCGATTTCTTTAAGATTTTGAAGCAAGCGCAAATCATTTGAAAATTTGCAGCAGGACTGAGCAATCAGCGCAAGGCAATTGCAAACGATAGTATCAAGCTTTCTTGCATATGTTTGCCCGCTTACGGGGAAGCAAGACTTAAATCCCATTTTATCTGCAATTTTTTGATCAAGAAGCTTGCACTTTTCATGATCGCCGCCAAACAGCTCAAGGAAGGATGCCTGAGTGCCGGTTGTGCCCTTTGAGCCAAGCAGCATAAGAGTGCCGAGCACATGATTTATCTCGTTATAATCCATAACAAGATCCATGAGCCAAAGAGTTGCTCTTTTGCCCACTGTGGTGGGCTGTGCAGGCTGAAAATGGGTGAAACCGAGGCACGGCATATCCTTATATTCATTTGCAAATTTTGCAACGGAGGCAATTGCATTAACAAGCTTTTTCTTGATAAGCAAAAGTGCCTCTCTCATTGTGATAACATCGGTGTTATCGCCAACATAGCAACTTGTGGCGCCAAGGTGAATGATTGCCTTTGCCTTTGGACAAAGATCTCCGTAAGCATGCACATGGCTCATAACATCGTGGCGAAACTGCTTTTCATATGCAGCGGCAGCTTCGTAATTTATATCCTCCGCATGCGCCTTAAGCTCGTCTATCTGCTCTTGAGTGATATCAAGGCCAAGCTCTTTTTCCGCCTCTGCAAGTGCAATCCAAAGCTTTCTCCATGTTTTAAACTTAAAATCGGGAGAATAAATATATTGCATTTCCTTGCTGGCATAGCGTGAATTAAACGGAGTGTTGTATGTATTATTAGGCATTATTTTTCAAGACCCGTCCTTTTCATCATTTCTGCGTAAGCATCTTCAACGCCGCCGAGATCACGACGGAAACGATCCTTATCGAGCTTTTCGTGAGTTTTGATATCCCAGAAGCGGCAGGTGTCGGGGCTGATCTCGTCTGCAAGCACAATTGTGCCGTCTGATGTTTTGCCGAATTCAAGCTTGAAATCTATAAGTTCAACACCGATTGAAGCAAAATATTCTTTAAGAACATCATTGATCTTAAATGCCATATCTTTAATGGTGTCTACCTCTTCCCTTGTGGCAAAACCGCAGGAGATTGCATGATATTCGGAAATAAGCGGATCGTCAAGCTCATCGCACTTATAAGAAAATTCAATGGAAGGAGCAACAAAATCCATGCCCTCTTCAAGGCCGAGTCTTTTGCAGATTGAGCCTGCTGCACGATTGCGGATAATAACCTCAAGCGGAACAATGGAAACCTTCTTAACTGCCGTTTCACGATCTGAAAGCTCTTTAACAAAATGGGTCGGGATGCCCTTTGTTTCAAGAATTTGCATCAAATAGTTGGACATTTTGTTGTTTACAACACCCTTGCCTGCTATCGTGCCCTTTTTCTTGCCGTTAAAAGCAGTGGCATCATCTTTGTAGTCAACGATAACCACATCCGGATCTTCCGTTGCCCAAACCTTTTTAGCCTTGCCTTCATAAAGCTGCTCTTTCTTTTCCATTTTTTTATCCTCCGATATTCAAAATATTTTTTAAACAAATTTAAGGCTCAACGCCAAAAAAATCATTTGCAAATTATTTGCCGTAAACAGTTTTGATTCTGTCAACGGCTTCAATTGTTTTTTCGTAATTACCAAAGCCCGTGAGGCGAAGATAGCCCTCGCCGCATTTGCCGAAGCCCGAACCGGGAGTTCCCACTACCTGGCACTTTTCAAGCAGATCATCAAAGAATTCCCAAGAGGTCATTCCCTGAGGAACGGAAAGCCAAACATACGGTGAATTTACCGCACCGTAGCAAGTGAAGCCGGCTTCGGTGAGCCCGTCATAAATTGTTTTTGCGTTTCTTTGATAGTAAGCAAGAATTTCTTTAATTTCCTTTTGGCCCTGCTCGCTGTAAACTGCTTCTGCGCCTCTTTGCGTAATATAGCTTACGCCGTTAAACTTTGTTGCCTGCCTGCGTGCCCAAAGAGCGTTAAGGCTTGTGCCGCCGAATTCAAGATCCTTAGGAACAACGGTGTAGCCGCAGCGAACGCCGGTGAAGCCTGCTGTTTTTGAAAACGAACGAAATTCAATTGCACACTTTTTTGCGCCTTCAACCTCATAAATCGATCTTACGGAGCCGTCCGTAACAAAAGCCTCATAAGCAGAATCGTAAAGAATAACCGCGCCGTGCTCAACGGCATAATCAACCCAAACCTTAAGCTGATCCTTGCTTGCGGCAACGCCGATGGGATTATTTGGGAAGCAAAGATAAATAATATCCGGCACCTCGCTCGGAAGCTGAGGCATAAAGCCGTTTTCGGCAGTGCAAGGCATATAGATAATATCCGTTCTGCCGCTCATAATGTTTGAATCAAGATAAACGGGATAAACGGGATCGCAAATTGCAACCTTGTTATCAAGGCTGAAAATATCGCCGATGTTTCCGCAATCGGATTTAGCACCGTCCGAAACGAAAATCTCGTCCTCAGAAATATCAAGGCCGCGAGCCTCATAATCATTTTTGTGAATGGCTTCAACAAGAAAATCATATCCGTGCTCGGGCGGATAACCTCTGAATGTTGCCTCGTTTGCCATTTCGTCAACAGCCTTATGCATAGCCTCAATAACAGCGGGTGCAAGAGGCTTGGTTACATCGCCGATTGAAAGGCGGATAACCTCCTTATCGGGATGAGCCTCCTGATACTCACGCTGCTTTCTGGCAACCGTTGAAAAGAGATACGAGCCTTCAAGCTTTAAGAAATTGTCGTTAATCTTCATATTTTAAACCTCCGTTTTTAATTATAATCAATCTCGCCGGTAAAGGCATACTCGGCAGGGCCGGTCATAAATACACTGTCCGCTTCGTTTCCGCTCCAGCTTATTTTTAAATCGCCGCCGAGAAGATGAACCGTTAAATCATTATCGGCCAAACCGTTAAGTATTGCGGCAACCGCCGTGGCGCAGGTGCCCGTGCCGCAAGCAAGAGTCTCGCCGGCGCCTCTTTCCCAAACGCGCATTTCAATTTCAGTTCTGCCGATAACATAAGCAAATTCGGCGTTTACCCGATCGGGAAACATACTGTTTTTTTCAAACAGCGGACCGTATTTTTCAACGGCAAAATCACGCGGACTTCTATCTATGAAAGCCACGGCATGAGGATTGCCCATTGAAACACAGGTTATATCAAAATCAGCACCGCCGATTTGCACCCTTTTATTTATTACAGGGCTTTCTTCACTCAGAACGGGAATCTCTGCGGCCGAAAGAATCGGCGCGCCCATATCGACTTTAATAAGCGAAACGGCACCGCTTTCATCAAGGGTGAGCGTAATATATTTCACCTTGCCCATGGATTCGATTGTGAATGCGGTTTTATCCGTATATCCCTTATCGTAAACATATCTTGCAACGCAGCGAATGCCGTTTCCGCACATTGCGCCGCGAGAGCCGTCCGCATTATACATAACCATTTCAAAATCGGCCTTTGTGCCCTTTTGAATATAGATAACACCGTCGCCGCCGACTCCGAAATGCCTGTCGGAAAGCTTTATTGCGGCATCCGATTGATTTTTTACTTTTTCCGTAAACAAATCAACATATATATAGTCATTGCCGCAGCCGTGCATTTTGGTAAACTTCATAAGCCCTGTCCTTTCCGGCCTGCCTCGGCACAAAGCTTTTGAATTTTGCTTTGCCGTTGCATGAGCAGACTGTAATATTACCCATCCGCTACGCAAGCCTGTCTAATATATCCATCGCAACGGCGGATATTTTTTTGCCGCTGCGCATGCTTTCTTTTTGCAAAAATTTGTGAGCCTGCATTTCACTCATGCCCTTAATGCTCATAAGTGCCTGCTTGGCTTTTGATATGTAATCGCCGTCTGCCTCCGCTCTGCGGGTGAAGCTTGATTTGCTGTTTACAAGCATGGCTACGGTGTTTATAAATTCCATTCTGTCCATCGGCAGAGGCAGCGTTATAAGATTGCCCATATATTGCTCCACACCGTTTTTTGAAAGCGCGATAACATCAAATCCGTTTGGCAGCTGCTCGGCAAGTTCCGCAGCAGACATATCCCTCATTAAGAAAGGGCACACCATAACCCCCTGTGTTGTGTGCTGCGCCGCATCAAGCGCCGATGTGCCGAGCGCGCAAACGCAGGAAACATGAAAGCCGTTTTTTTCGATAAGAGCGCGAAGTGAGAGAGCTGTTTCCTTAACGGGAAAAACAACTATAACATCCTTCAACTCCATCACCTCAAGAAAAAACGCGCCTTGTGCCGCAAAGGCAAGCCGCCCCGCGACATTCATATTTATAAGCGCACCTTTTATAAGCACACCTATTGAATGGTAATTATTATAACATATTCATACATATTCAATCAATAGAAAAATAAATTAAAATCCACACACGTTTTTCCGCGAAACTGTAATTTGTGCACAAGTAAAACGCAACAGCTTTTCAACTGCACCTGCCGCTTATTTTCATTTATCGATTTTTGCAAAAAGCTGTTTAATAAATTCGCAAATCGTCGCACATTTTTACCATTTCAACAAAATGTCTTACCAAAACCAACTCTTTTATTTCGTTTTAACCAAAAAACCGAGCATTTTTATTACATTTTGCACAATTATTCCTGATTTGCAAAAATATCTTGTAACAAAGTAACCAAAAAACACTTGAATATTGGATTACGAGGTGCTACAATGAAAATGATAGTTAATATCATGGGCATAAAATATATAATTTTGCCCATTCTGATAATTGTCAAAATTGAACAGTGCTTATGCACGGGGAGATGAGACCTATGGAGAAACTGAAAAAAGAATACGAATTTCCTGTTTACCTTTTTAATAAAGGTGAAAATTACAGAGCATATGAATTCTTCGGCGCTCATAAAATTAAAGAGAAGCGATTTGCATTTCGCGTTTGGGCACCCGATGCCGTTCAAATTTCCGTTGTGGGCGACTTCAACGATTGGGACGAACATATCGACCGCATGCACCAAATTTCGCCCGGCATATGGGAGGCCGAGGTTGACGGAGTAAAAAAATACGATTGCTATAAATATGCCATCACCGCGAAAGACGGACGCGTGCTTTACAAAGCCGATCCCTATGGCTTTCACAGCGAAACAAGGCCGGGAACGGCATCAAAAATTTATGAGCTGGGCGGCTATAAATGGCACGACAAGCCTTGGAAAAAATCTCAGGCAAAGGGCAGTATACTTGAAAAGCCCGTAAATATTTATGAAATTCATTTCGGTTCTTGGAAACGCAAAGAAAACGGTGATTTTCTTTCATACAGAGAAATGGCGGCGGAGCTTATTCCCTATGTTAAAGATATGGGCTATACCCATATTGAGATGATGCCGCTTATGGAATATCCGTTTGACGGCTCATGGGGCTATCAGGTAACGGGATATTTTGCCCCCACATCGCGCTACGGCACACCGGATGATTTAATGTTTTTCGTTGATGAATGCCATAAAGCCGATATAGGAGTTATTCTTGATTGGGTGCCTGCTCATTTTCCTAAAGACGCACACGGCCTTTACGAATTTGACGGCGAGCCGCTTTACGAATACAGCGATATGCGCAAGGGCGAGCACAAGGAATGGGGCACAAGAGTTTTTGATTACGGCAGAAACGAAGTTAAAAGCTTTTTGATTTCCTCTGCAATGTATTGGGCGGATGTGTTTCACTTTGACGGACTTAGGGTTGACGCGGTAGCCTCCATGCTTTACCTTGATTACGGCAGAGAGGCCGGAGAATGGGTGCCGAACAAAAACGGCGGAAACGAAAACCTTGAAGCGGTTGATTTCTTAAAGCAGCTTAATTCGGCAATGTTTAAGGAGCATCCCTCCATAATGATGATTGCCGAGGAATCAACGGCCTGGCCGATGATAACAATGCCGCCCGATATAGGCGGGCTCGGCTTCAACTTCAAATGGAACATGGGCTGGATGAACGATATGCTTCGCTACACCTCCATGGACCCGCTTTTCAGAAAAGGCAATCACAGCTGCATCACATTCAGCTTTTTCTATGCTTTTTCGGAAAACTTTATTTTGCCGATAAGTCACGATGAAGTGGTGCACGGCAAATGCAGCCTGCTCAACAAAATGCCGGGCGATTACGATATGAAATTCGACGGCATGCGCCTGTTTTTAACATATATGGCGGCGCACCCCGGCAAAAAGCTTTTATTTATGGGGCAGGAATTCGGGCAGTTTAAAGAATGGGCCTTTGAAGAGGGGCTTGATTGGATGCTGCTTGATTACGAAAAGCACAAAAAGCTGCTTGAATTTTCAAAAGAGCTTAACCATTTCTATAAAGACCATCCTCAGCTTTGGGAAATAGACTACGGCTGGGACGGCTTCAGTTGGATTTCAAGCGATGACAGCGCAAATTCCACAATAGCATTCCGCAGAATGAGCAAAAGCGGCAAAGAGTTGATAGGCATTTTCAACTTCACGCCGAACGAGCACGCGGAATACAGAATCGGCGTTCCCGAAAACGCAACATACAGAGTTGTGTTTGATTCATCGCTTAAAAAATACGGCGGCAGCAAGCAAAGACTTGCAGGCACCTACAAGGCAAGCACGAAAAAGCCGATGCACGGATTTGACCAAAGCATCGGAGTTAAGCTCGGCGGCCTTAATGCGATATTTATAGAAAAAGTATAAATTCAGGAGGAATATATTTATGGCGCATAAAACAAATGTTGTTGCAATGCTTCTTGCGGGCGGCCAGGGCAGCAGGCTCGGAGTACTCACAAAAAACATTGCCAAGCCCGCAGTTCCCTACGGCGGCAATTATCGAATCATAGATTTTCCGCTTTCGAACTGCGTAAACAGCGGTATTTACACCGTCGGCGTGCTCACCCAATATCAGCCGCTTGAGCTTAACGATTATATCGGCAACGGCCAGCCTTGGGATCTTGACAGGCAAAACGGCGGCGTGCATGTGCTTTCGCCTTATGAAGCAATGGGCAGCAAGGAATGGTATAAGGGCACGGCAAATGCAATTTACCAAAACATTAACTTTATAGAAAAATACAACCCCGAATATGTTGTTGTGCTTTCCGGCGATCATATCTATAAGATGAATTATGCGAATATGATTGATTTCCACGAGAAAAACAATGCCGACTGCACAATCGCGGTGCTTGAAGTGCCATGGGAGGAGGCCTCCAGATTCGGCATTCTTGCAACGGACGAAAACAATAAGATTTACGAGTTTGCCGAAAAGCCCGCAGAGCCCAAATCAAACAAGGCTTCGATGGGCGTTTATGTGTTCAGCTGGGACAAGTTGAGAAAATACCTGATTGAAGATGAAAGCAATCCCGATTCGGCAAACGATTTCGGCAAAAACATTATTCCGATGATGCTTGAGGCGGGCGAGCGCATGTTTGCATTCCCGTTCGCCGGCTATTGGAAGGATGTCGGCACAATCGATTCGCTTTGGGAGGCAAACCTTGATATCATCAATCCGAATGTTGACCTTGATTTGAGCGACCCTAGCTGGAAGATTTACAGCAAAACCCCGGCAAGCCCGCCGCACTACATAGGCAAAAACGCCAAGGTTGAAAATTCCTCCGTTTCCGAGGGATGCGAGATTGACGGCGAAGTTGATTACAGCGTTGTTTCCAGCAATGTAACGATTGAAGCGGATGCCGATGTGCGCTACAGCGTTATCATGCCCGGCGCAGTCATCAAAAAAGGCGCAAAGGTTTATTATTCAATAGTTGCCGAAAACGCCGTTATCGAAGAAAATGCGAAGATCGGCGAAATTCCCGAGCTTCTCAATAAACCGGAGGATTGGGGCATTGCCGTTATCGGCGCGGGCGCCACAATCAAAAGCGGCACTCACATAGAGCCGGGCAGAATGATAAATTCAAACGAGGAGGTATCCGAATGAACGGCAAAAAGGTTTTGGGCATAATATTTGCCAATATTCACGAGGGCACGCTCGACAGCTTAACGGCTTCCCGCACGATGGGTTCCGTTCCGTTTTGCTCAAGATACAGACTTATCGATTTCCCGCTTTCAAACATGGTTGAGGGCGGAGTAACAAAAATCGGCGTTATCACGAACGCAAACTTTCAATCCCTTATGGACCATGTCGGCACGGGCAAGCCGTGGGATTTAAACCGCAAAAACGACGGCCTTTTCATTTTGCCTCCCTTTAATGTGGGCACAGCCACCATGTGGGGCAACAGAATAGACGCCATTTTCGGCAACATGGGCTTTTTGGAGCAAAGCAACCAATCCTATGTTGTGATGTGCGATTGCAACAATGTGCTTTCTCTCGATTACGAAAAGCTGTTTGACACGCATGAAAAATCCGGCGCTGACATCACCGTTGTGGGCGTTAAAGCTCCTATGCCGGATAAAATCGGCTCGATTCTTTGCTTTGATAAGGTTGACGAAAACGGCAGAATCACCGAAATGAGCCTCGACAGAACCGATGAAGGCGATGTTTACCACAGCGTAAATATTGTTATAATGAAAAAATATCTGCTTGAAAATCTTATCACACAGGCTCATTCCAAAAACAGAATTTCATTCCAAAAAAATGTGCTTATGGCAAATGTGAACGATCTTGATATCAGAGCATATGACGCCACCGATTCCTTTATCGGCACGGTTTCTTCCGTTCAGGCATATTACGATGTTTCAATGAAGCTGCTTGAATACGAAAGCAGGCACAAGCTTTTCAGCAAGCAGTTCCCCGTTTACACCAAAGAGCGCGACGATATGCCAACTCTTTACGGCCCGGAATCCACCTCTAAAAATTCCCTTGTGGCAGACGGTTGCATTATTGACGGCACCGTTGAAAACTGCATCATATTTAAAGGCACCAAAATAGCAAAAGGCGCCGTTGTTAAAAATTCCATTCTTATGCAGGACACCGTTATCGGCGAAAACACAAACTTGAATTATGTGATTTCCGATAAGAATGTAAACATCAAAAACGGCGTTGAGCTTTCGGGCGCGCCCACCTTCCCCGTCACCTTAACAAAAGGCACGAGGATATAACGCTTTTGGAGGTAAATGATTTATGAAAGTTTTATTTGCTGCATCCGAGGCAAATCCTTGGATGGCATCGGGCGGACTCGGCGATGTTGCCGGCTCACTGCCGATTGCGCTTCGCAAAAGGCTTATAGGATGCCGCGTTGTTATGCCGCTCTATGAATCCGTGAAGCAAAAATTCGGCGATCAGCTCACCTTTATCACATCAATTTCCGTTCCCGTAAGCTGGCGCCGCCAATACTGCGGAATTTTTGAGGCAAAGCTGAACGGCGTTGTTTTCTACTTCCTTGATAACCAATATTATTTTAAGCGCGACGGTATTTATGGCCATTATGACGACGCCGAAAGATTTGCATTTTTTGCAAGAGCGGTACTTGAAATAATCCCGGCAATTGATTGGAAGCCCGATATCATTCACTGCAACGATTGGCAAACGGCGCTCACCCCGCTTTATTATAGCTGCTATTACGCAAACAGAATGGGCTTTGAAAACATCAAAACCGTTTTCACAATCCATAATATTCAATATCAGGGTAAATACGGCAACGAGCTGCTTGAGGATGTGCTCGGCATAGGCCCCGAGCATTACGATCTTATTCAATATGACGGCCTTGTTAATTTCCTTAAAGCCGGCATTGAATGCGCAAATAAGGTAACCACCGTTTCACCCACATATGCAAAAGAAATTCTTGATCCGTGGTATTCCTACGGCCTTGACCCGATTCTCAATCAGCGTTCGTGGAAGCTTTGCGGAATTTTAAACGGAATAGACACCGTAAGCTACGATCCCGAAACCGATAAATCGCTTTGGAAAAATTATAACGCAGACGATTTTTCCGCAAAAGCGGTTAATAAAGAGGAGCTTCAAAAGATGATGGGGCTTGCCGTTAGGCCTGATACTCCGCTTGTCGGCATAGTAACAAGGCTTGTTGGCCACAAGGGTGTTGACCTTATGCGCGAAGTGCTTGAAAAGAGCCTTTGGGAAAAGGATATTCAATATGTTGTGCTCGGCTCCGGCGAATGGCAATATGAAAGCTATTTCAGGGAACTGCACGATAAATATCCCGATAAAGTGGGCCTGCGCCTTGGCTTTGTGCCCGATTTGGCAAGAAAGATTTATGCCGGCGCGGATCTGTTCCTGATGCCGAGCAAGAGCGAACCGTGCGGCCTTTCGCAGATGGTGGCTTTGCGCTACGGCACGCTGCCGATCGTTCGTGAAACAGGCGGTCTTAAAGACTCCGTTACCGACAGCGGCGACGGCGAAGGAAACGGATTCACCTTTAAAACATATGATGCTTATGATATGCTCGGCGCAATTTACAGAGCGGTTGATGCATATAATAACAAAGAATATTGGCCCACCCTCGTTGAGCGCGCACTCCGCTGCGATATGAGCTGGGGCAAATCGGCAAATGAATATATCAAAATGTATAAATCCTTGCTGAAATAAGCATATAACAAAAAACCTGCCGTTGCGGATTGAATCATCCGTTTTCGGCAGGTTTTTATTCTTATATTTCAAACTCAGTTTGTTTTTTTATTTTTCTTTTTCAGCAATATTCCGATAATCAATGCCGTCAATATAATAATCGCCGATGCTGCGGCAATTATTTTTATCAACTGTTTATTAGAAAATTTTGCTTCTATATTCATTCCTTCTTTTGCAACAAGCGTTATTTCTTCCTGTGAGCCGGCGAATTCCCCGTCAATATACCATCCCTTAAATTGTTCGTTAGAATTTGCCTTTGCCCCCAATGTCATAACATCACCAGCACAAGCTTTTGAAGGGGCTATTATTTCTCCGTTTCCATGCTTTACAACATTCACATCAAAAGTCAAATTGTCGGCAATACCGTCTGAATTATAATCGAACTCATAATATCCGGTTTGATTAACGGCTGAATCTTCATTTTGCAAAACGCAATCCTTGTAGCTGTCTTGATTTTCTTCAAAGTCGCAATTGATTGCAACACCCTTTTTTATATCAACATCAAAATATGTTGCTCTTGCGGTTTCGCCGATATCCGAATCATATTCGGAAACAATATAATCCATTTTTCCGTCATCGTTTCCTATCAGTTTCACTTCATAAGCGGTGTCGTTCGGAAGATCAAATTTTTTTGAATCACCGTCAACATACATAGAAACAGAATTTTCTTTGTTTGCAATATCCGCATTAACCTCATTATTAACAATCTGCCCGACAAGTTCACCAGTTGATTTATCATAAACCTCAACATCAACCGGGCAATTCACTGAATTTGACCAGAATTTTTTTGTTTTTGTTACCGCGTTTGAAGACATTGAAAGCATATATGCACAATATGTTTGCGACATATGACCGTCTGCAAAATAAGTATCAAATATCCATCCATCGGTCAGTGAGCCTATTCCTTGATCTTTTACAAAAAACCAAGAAATATCATTATATAATTTTGATGTGATAAACAGATTGCTGGCCGCTTTTACATCGTATGTTGTCGGCACCGGACATGTTGCAATTATCATTTTTTGCGCCGTCTCGGCCTTTGTTTTATCATCATCTGTTTTTTGAGGAGATATTACATTAGGGCAAAGGATTTCTTTAAAATAGTCCATCGGAGCAACAGCAATTCCCGCAGCACGATATTTTTTATTGTAAAATTCATCTATATCGCTAACATATGAAGTCATAGATTTAACAACTTTTTCAACATCCATTGTTCCGAGCGGATAAGGATGATACGTATTATCGATACACAGTAAGGAAAACTCTTCTTGCATATTCTTTTTATACTTGCTGTATATTAAAGCATTTGTGTTCGACTTACTAGGAAGTGTGTATGTTGTGCCGTATTTACTGTATCCCCATGCAGTAGGTAAAACTTTTGTTACAAAATCTTCCGGATTAACAATATTAAAGATTCTTTTATAATCTTTATTTGATTTTTCATTTTTTGTTAATTTTGCATTATTGGGTGTCGCAAATGTATATGTAAATAAATCCTCTTTCTTTATTTTGATATCACCCACACAACCGTTTTTTATTATTTTTGCTCCAAGTAAATTGGCAGCTGCCGCACCTCTGCTGTGCCCGGTTATTAACAATTTAATATTATCGCTTAATTTATGCTTTTCAAGAAAATTATTGAGTTTTAAATATGCAAATTCTTTTGCATCTGCGAATCCTATATGATATCTTTCCATTTCAGAATCTTTGGCATATGTTTTAAGATTATCTTTTTTTCTATCTCTTCCCAAAGGGTCGAAATTTGAATACCATTGATAATAGTATGAACCGATCAAACTGGTAAGCACTAATGTATATGTTTTACCGTCAAATTCAATGTTTTTCGACGCTATATAGTAATTCACTTCATTTCGTGCTGTTTTTTTGTTTATTTCTATATTATTTTCTTCAAATCCCAAATCCAACAGTGCGCTTTTAACAGTTTCTTCATCTGTATAACCGAGCATTACAAGTTGAGAGGACAATTTTGAAAGTTCATGATTATAACTATTTGAATCCTGATTAAACCAAGATGAATCAAGCGTAAGGGTCGTTGAACCTTTTACTTTGTCTATTTCAAAATAAACATTTGCCTGTTTTTTCTCGCCTATTACCTTTTCAAGTTTATTTGATTTAAAATTATAAAACCAATAAGCTTCATCGTTTTCATCGTAAAAGCTTATTCCCAATTCAGAAAACGGACTTCCGTCTGCCAAGTTTAATAAAACGCCGGTATATTTTGTTCCTTCCTCACTTTTAACTTCACCTTTTCCGGCATAAAAGGTATAATAAGTATTGTTAGATTGCATTGTTTTCGTTCCATCATCATTATCTGACCAAAACCAGCTTCCGCGTTCTTCATTTACGTAAAATATCGGCAGTAATCCACATGCATCGTCATATCTAAAGAAGGCCGATTGTAATGTTCCGTTTTCATTATCAGTTACCGAAAAATAATACACATCATCTTTAACGAGAAATGTGTTTAACCACACATGGCCTTCAAACATCCTATAATTTCCGTCATAAACGACCTTAGATTTTTTATTCGATAAATCTACCTGAATAATTTCGTATTTTGATATGTAAAGATATTTATTTGTTACAAAAAATTCCGGAGGATCTCCGACTGAAGTGCCAAACGGAGTATAATCGGCATGATAAAGAACTTCTCTGTTATTACCGTTGATATCACATCGCACATAATCAACGCCGTCATAACAATCATTATAATCGTCACCTTGCTTATATGCATATGATTTATAATAAATATAGTTATTTGAAACCGCCAAATCACCGTCTGCATCATTTATAATTACATTTTCTTCTCCGGTGCTGTTGTTGACTTTTTTTATACATAAATGTTGAAAGTCATATTGCGTTTCACCTTCAATTTCATTTTTTATTGAGAAAGAGTCTGTTTTACCGTTCTTTTTGGACTCCTCTTCAGAACAATATTCAAACGAAAATTGATTTCCGTCATTATCGATTGCTTCATTTATATTGTCAAATTGGTTATTTGCAAGCGTTATATCAGATTCATTGTCTTTTGCATAAATATTTGGAACTGCTATATTTGATATTGCTGTAATTACAATTAGCGTAACACAAATATGCTTTTTAATTATACTTTTCATAAAAATCACTCCACACATAAAATTATTGCTGAAATTTCCAATCATTTTGCGCAATATAAATAACAAGCGCAAACAGATAATTACATTTATCATTTTATATTAACATCGATTTTATATCTATATGCTGTCAGCATACTGTTTGGCTAAACAACAATAATTTTCTATTGCCAACCATAAATGTTTTGCTCTTTACAAACTGAAAACCGCAGATTAGGCGTTGGCGAAATCTGCGGTTTTATTTTATGCGTTATTTTCTTTTGGCTTTTTCATCGTGAGCGAAATGCGTTTTTTTGCAACATCAACCCCGAGCACCCAAACGGTGACTATATCGCCCACCTTGAGCACATCCGAAGGATGCTTGATATAGCGATTTGTGATTTGTGAAATGTGCACAAGCCCATCCTGATGGACTCCCACATCAACAAATGCGCCGAAATCGATAACATTGCGTACCGTGCCCTTAAGCTCCATGCC
>ENA-UESC01000123-UESC01000123.1-human-gut-metagenome-genome-assembly--contig:-NODE-123-length-72735-cov-10.932120_pt1 | contig 72735 bp, 70 predicted proteins | sample MGYA00242998_ERZ507999 | MGnify/ENA primary metagenome ERZ507999 (study PRJEB26167, sample SAMN06115465) | human gut metagenome | host: Homo sapiens | place: China:Hubei | collected 2016-04-27... | reverse complement strand
TCTTCAAGGCGTTCCTTGTAATCAACATGAGAGGCTTCAATGTAATGGTCGAGGGGGAAAGGCATGGTATCACCTGCTCGCTTCTTAATCTTTAGCGTTTGTAAATTCATTATACCTTATTTGAAGGCCAAATTCAAAACTTTTTATCTGTTTAGTACCTGCTGAGCTTTTCCTGCCTGAGCAACGATTGATTTTCCGACCTGATTAGAGTATCATTAAAATGAATTGTTGTGTCTTGTCGTTGAAAGTTAATTTTCGCTTTAGTCAGTCGATTGCGGGGACTCTTCTATGAAAATTCTGGATAATATCAACCATACTGTTCGGGAAGATTTACAGGATACTATGCAGAAAGGGAGCCGCGTGTCCATTGCTGCGGCCTGTTTTTCCATTTATGCGTATCAGGAATTAAAGAAACAGTTGGAAGAAATCGCGGAACTACGCTTTATTTTTACTTCACCAACCTTTGTGCAGGAAAACACGCCAAAAGAGCGGCGAGAGTTCTATATTCCGAAATTGACCCGCGAAAAGAGCCTTTACGGCACAGAATTTGAGGTTCGCTTGCGGAATGAACTCACTCAAAAAGCACTGGCGAAAGAATGTGCCGACTGGGTGCGACGGAAAGTAAAATTTCGTTCCAATGTCAGTGGAGAGCAAATGCCCGGTTTCATGACGGTTGGTGAAAGTTCCTATATGCCAATCAGTGGGTTTACAACGGTCGACCTTGGTTGTGAACGCGGAAACAACGCATACTACCCTGTTCAGCGAACCGAAGCCTTTGAAAACGGCCGTTACTTTTTGTCGCTGTTTGATGAAATCTGGAATGATTCTTCCCGACTTCAGGATGTTACAGACATTGTATTGCAAAGCATCAGCACAGCGTATCGAGAAAACAGCCCGGACTTTATCTATTTCTTCACCCTCTACAATATTTTCAGTGAATTTTTGGAGGATGTGTCAGAAGATAATCTCCCAAATGAAGCTACAGGCTTCAAGCAGAGTAAAATCTGGAATATGCTCTATGATTTTCAGCGAGATGCAGCGTTGGCCATTATCCACAAGCTGGAACAGTATAACGGCTGCATTCTTGCAGACAGCGTGGGCCTTGGCAAGACGTTCACTGCACTGGCTGTAATCAAGTACTATGAAAATCGCAACAAATCCGTTTTGGTACTCTGTCCCAAAAAGTTGGCAGCAAATTGGAACATCTATAAAGGCAACTACGTCAACAATCCACTGGTAGAAGACCGTTTCCGTTACGATGTGTTGTACCATACAGATTTGAGCCGTTCCGGCGGAACCTCTAACGGTATTGACCTTGCTGCACTTAACTGGGGGAACTTTGATCTTGTTGTGATTGATGAAAGCCACAATTTCCGCAATGGCAGTAATACCTCTACTGATGAGAAAGAAAACCGTTACACAAAATTGATGAATCGCGTGATTCGTTCTGGGGTGCGCACCAAGGTGCTGATGCTTTCGGCAACACCCGTAAATAATCGTTTTGTGGATTTGAAAAATCAACTTGCGCTTGCCTATGAGGGAGATGCCGGAAAAATCAATGAAAAGCTGAACACTTCGTCTCCGATTGATGAAATTTTCCGGCAGGCGCAAAAGGCTTTCAATACATGGAGCAAGCTTCCTGTCACAGAGCGTACCACAAATGCGCTGCTTGCGGCACTGGACTTCGATTTCTTTGAGGTGCTGGACAGTGTGACGATTGCACGTTCTCGCCGACATATCGAAAAATACTATAATATTTCTGATGTTGGTACTTTCCCGGAACGGTTGAAGCCAATCTCTGTGCAGCCATGCCTGACAAGCCTTGATAATGCAATCAACTACCAACAGATTTATAGTGTACTGGATTCGCTGACGCTGCACATTTACACACCAACCAGCTTTATTCTGTCCTCTCGGATCTCCAAATACATCGACCCCAGCCAGCATGGAAAGGGACTGACGCAGGCAGGCCGTGAAGAGGGAATCCGCCGTCTGATGAGCATTAACCTGCTCAAACGGCTGGAAAGTTCTGTTTATGCGTTCCGGCTGACGATTGACCGAATCAGTAAACTGATTGAAGATACCATGCAATCGGTACGTTCATATCAAAATGGCAGCCGTGTGCTGGAGCTGAACGACATTTCCGATGCAACCGATTGGGACGATGATGACCAGAACAACGACATTTTTACAGTCGGCCGCAAAGTAAAGATTGATCTTGCGGATATGGATCATGTTTCGTGGCTGCATGATCTGGAAAAGGATGCTGAAAATCTGGAGCTTCTTTCCCTGATGGTGCAGGATATCACCCCTGCATACGATGCCAAGCTGCAAGAATTGCTGCGCCTGATTGACGAAAAGCAAAGGCATCCCATCAATCCCGGCAACCGGAAAATCATTATTTTTACTGCGTTTTCAGATACTGCTGACTATCTGTATCAGAATATTTCCGGCTATGTAAAGCAAAAGTTTGGGCTGAACACTGCCGAAATCACCGGCAGCGTGGATGGTAAAACAACCATTCCCAAACTCAGTGGTGATCTGAATACAGTTCTCACCTGCTTTTCGCCCATTTCCAAGCGGCGGGACAGCCTGCCGAACGCGAATCAGGCGGATATTGATTTGCTGATTGCCACCGACTGCATTTCAGAGGGCCAGAACTTGCAGGACTGTGATTATCTGATCAACTATGATATTCACTGGAATCCTGTGCGCATTATCCAGCGTTTTGGCCGCATTGACCGCATCGGAAGCCAGAATCGCTGCATCCAGTTGGTCAACTTCTGGCCGGATGTGGATTTGGATGAGTACATCAACCTGAAAGGCCGCGTGGAAACCCGGATGAAGCTGACGGTCATGACTTCCACAGGGGATGATAACCTCATCAGCCCGGAAGAAAAAGGCGATTTGGAATATCGCAGTGCACAGCTCAAACGGCTGAAAAACGAGGTGGTCGATCTGGAAGAAATGTCGGGCGGCATTTCCATTATGGACTTGGGATTGAACGAGTTCCGGTTGGACTTGCTGGACTATATGAAGAAACACGATGATGTGGAGCATACGCCGCTTGGGATGCACGCAATTGTTGCATCTACGCCCGATGCACCTCCGGGTGTAATCTTTGTTCTGAAAAACATCAACAATGAGATCAATGTGGATCAGCAAAACCGTCTGCATCCATTCTACATGGTTTATATTGGGCAGGATGGCTCGACTGTCTGCGATTATCTTTCTCCGAAAGAGCTGCTGGATCGTCTGCGGTTGCTCTGCAAAGGCAAAACCGAACCCGACCAGAGCCTTTGCCAACAGTTCAATCAGGCCACGGACGATGGAAAGAATATGTCGGCCTATTCCGAATTGCTGAGCGAGGCCATCCGTTCCATTCTGGATGCAAAGGAAGAGAGCGACATTGACAGTCTGTTCAAGATGGGCGGTACGACGGCCCTGCTTTCTTCGATTTCCGGGCTGGATGACTTTGAACTGATCTGCTTCCTTGTGGTACAATAAGAGGTGAGATCAATGCTGGGCTTTCCACCCTCCACGGAGTTTAACAAACGGATTCCGAAACAGAAGTTCTATGAAAATGCTGCCGTTCCAGCGGCAGTCAAGCGATTGTTTGCAGACCAGCTGCGCTGTATCTACTGGCGCAACAAGCTGGCGGTGTCCACCTTGAATCTCACTGCCGGAGAGCGGGTGACAGAGATCGAGATTTTCGAGCTGTGTCTGACCGGGCCAAAACTGGATGAAGCTGTTCTGCGCCAAATCGACAGTGAAATCCTCTATCACATTCTGTTTGTTCTTTCTTATGAGAATAAAGTGCAGGCTTGGATCGGCTGTAAAGATACATCTGCGAACAGCAGTGCCAAGGTGAGCCGTTATCTGCATACAGACTGGATGCCAGAAACAGAATTGTCCCTTGCGATAAGCGGCCTGAGCTTAGAGGCGGTTTACGATGGACTGGTGCGGCAGATTGCCCAATTGCAGGGTGAAAGCTGGAGTGCCGCATACAGCATTGCGGAGAACATCCAACGCTCTGCGGAACGTGAAAAACTGCAAAAGCAGATTGCGGCGTTGGAGAATAAGATTCGGAAAGAAAAACAGTTCAATCGTCAGGTGGAGATGAACGCAGAACTGAAACAACTAAAAAAGAATCTGGAACAACTTACAAAGGAGGAGTTATAAGATGGATAACAATCTTTCATCGGTTCATACCGCCGCTGAAATAGCAGATATGCTGTTAACGATTGACGATATTCAGATGATTTTGCGAACAGCTCCATTTGATGAAGATACTGCTCGCCAAAAGATTTGTGAAACAAACGCAAAGCATCCAGATAATAAAATGATTTGGAATCTGCTTCATGCAAATGTTCCTTCTGGTGTTTCAATTCAACAAGCGTCAAAAGAAAATCTATATCAAGATTTGCAGTGGAAAGCATATTATCTCGAAGCAAAAATCCTTGGAAAGTCTGTCGATGAAATGCGAAAGGAATGGCAAAATAGGTGAAACAGGAATATCTATTCGTTGAAGATACCCACAAAGCAGAAGTTGAATCTTATAGGCCGGAAAAGGTTCGTTGTTCAATTCAAAACATAGAAGATTCCTCTTGCTGGCTTGCTGTCTATGAGGCTTCTGGTGAAAATTTTCAAAGCGCAAAAACATTATCAAAAACCAATGGTTATATTACATCAAAATTCAATCCGACAATTTTGACAAACGAGAGTGCCGCATATTTTAACAAATCTCTTTATCCGTACTTTAATGAGTTTGAAAGAAAATTGCGGAAACTTTTATACTTAAAAAGTGCTTTGCAACATGATGCTACCGCTTCTCAAAATATCAAGGAGTTAGAGAGCAAAGATCTTGGCACGATTTTTGAACTGCTTTTCACAGATACTCAATTTATAAAAGATGTCAAAAAAAGCATCAATGAAAAATCATGGCAATTTACAAGAGATGAGATTATAAACACTATCAACCAGCTTTCCGAAAGCACCTTATGGGATTCTCTAATCGGCCACGAAACTATTTCTATTCTGCGAAGCGACTTTATTCGGGTGAAAAATTATCGAAACGATGTTATGCACGCACATAATATGGATGCGGCTTCTTATACTTCAGCACTAGGTGTAATCAAAAAGATAAATGACCAGTTGGACGACGAGTTAAATAAACTTGTTAAATCCCCAGAAAAAGAAGAAGCGAATGATACACAGTCTTTTAACTCCACTCTAAACCAAGCTCTTAGAGACCATGAAACGGCTATGGCAATATCCGTTAATGTGCCGCATTCTCCGTATGAGAAGATTTTTCACGATATTGCGTCGCAGGCTGAAATTTCGCCTACCATTCGAGATATGCAAGCTGAGATTGCTCAAAAATCTGCGTCGTCAATATATGCCGAATTGGCAAAGACTATTGAAGAAGCCTCACAAAAAATGCCAGCCTACATAAAATTGGTGCAAACATTAAGTTCTCCCGAAATCAAGGAGCAATATCAAAACATCCTCCGTATTCTTGAAGCTCAACATGGTGAACTTTCAAAGCCTCAAGATGATTTGGAGAAAAATATTGGTGAAACTCCTCCCATAGAAGAAAGTGAGAATCCGAATGAACAAGCTGAAAATGCAGACCCCCAACCTGACAGCCCAGAACATTGATAAAATCGCCGCGCTTTTCCCCAACTGCATCACAGAAATGCTGGATGCGGAAAAAAGTACTCCCGACCGCAAGGTTTACAAGCGCGGTATCAACTTTGAACTGCTGAAGCAGATGCTCTCGCCGGACGTTGTAGACGGAGATGAAGCATACGAGTTTACATGGGTGGGCAAAAAGGCATCCATTGTGGAAGCCAACAAGCCCATTCGCAAGACCCTGCGCCCCTGCCCGGAAGAAAGCAAGAACTGGGATGATACCGAGAATCTCTACATCGAGGGTGACAATCTGGAAGTACTCAAGCTGTTGCAGGAGAGCTATCTGGGCAAGGTCAAAATGATCTACATTGACCCGCCGTATAATACGGGAACGGATAATTTTGTTTATCCTGATGATTTTACTATGGAGACTTCTGAATATGAAGATGGTATAGGGCTACGAGATAATGACGGTAATAAACTTTTTAAAGAAAACACAAGATCCAACCCACGTTTTCACTCGGACTGGTGCTCTATGCTTTACGCCAGATTGCTGGTATCCCGAAATTTTCTTTCAGAAGATGGTGTGATTTTTATTTCCATTGATGATAATGAGGTCTCGGCACTAAAATCAATTTGCGATGAAATATTTGGCGCTTCTAATTTTGTTGCGGAACTAGTGTGGGAAAAGAAAAAGAAGGGGTCGTTTCTTTCAAATTCTATCACAAATGTTAAAGAATACATCGTCGTATATTGCAAAGACGCCGATTCTTTTGAGGGCCTAATCGGCGAAATTAAGACAAACACAGAAACATATCCTTGTATAAATGCAGTTAATAAACGAGAGTTACGAACGATTCCTTCTGGCATTATCAGCAAATATAAAGAAAAAAATTTCTTTTTGCCTAAAGGAACTGAAATAAGTGATACGACCATGAGTATTGTCCTTCATTCTGATTTGGTTATAAAAAACAGTATGTTGGCACAAGACTTGGTTTTGGAAGGAAATTGGCGTTATTCGCAAAGCGCAATGACACAGTACGCAAAGAAAAAAGAGTTGTATATTACAAGAGACCTTTATTTGCGTAGAATTGTTAATGAAACACGATATAAAACCTTAAAAGATTGGTTGCCGCGTGTTGGAGATGATTCAGATGTATCGTATAATGCACCGATTGATTTGAATAATCTGAACCGTTCTGGATGGGGCTCAAACGAAGATGCAGACGAGGAATTGCGACTTATCTTTGGCGTTCAAAAAATACTTGATTATCCAAAACCGACACGATTGATTGAGAAGTTATTGGCATCATACAGAAATACAAAAGACTGTATTTGTCTTGATTTCTTCTCAGGTTCAGCAACGACAGCAAATGCTGTTATGCAGTTGAACGCTAAAGATGGCGGCCACCGTAAGTTTATCATGGTACAGTTACCGGAGCCTTGTGACGAAGATGGTGAAGCTTATAAAGCGGGATATAAGAATATTTGCGAAATTGGTAAAGAACGTATTCGCAGAGCTGGCGAAAAAATCAAGCAGGAAGATGATTGCTGGAAGTGCGTTCCTCTGAACCGCATGGATGGCTCTAAGCCGGGCGATGATACCACTGCTAAAATTGTAAAAACGATTGACGCTGGAGATGGAAAGCCGCCGATTGAAATGGTGGATATCAGCAAGAATCCAGATGTGGGCTTCCGTGTTTTCAAGCTGGACGATACCAATATGAAGGACGTCTATTATTCTGCCGAAGAATACTCCCAGACCAACCTTGAAGATTTGGAAAGCAACATCAAGGAGGACCGCACCGACCTTGATTTGCTGTTTGGCTGTCTGCTGGATTGGGGCCTGCCGCTGTCCATGCCGTATCGGTCTGAGAAAATCGACAACTGCACTGTCCATACCTACGCACCCGGCGATGCTGCGCTGAATGTTCCCGATGCCCTGGTTGCCTGCTTTGATAATAATGTGCCGGAAAATGTTATCAAGGAAATCGCCAAGCGCAAGCCGCGCCGTGCAGTGTTCCGGGATTCTTCCTTTGCCAGCAGCCCGGAAAAGATCAATGTGTTTGAGATTTTCAAGCTGTATGCACAGGATACCGATGTCAAGGTGATTTGAGGGAGAACAGCAGATGAAACTTCAATTCAAACACCAGAAATTTCAGGCAGATGCCGCAAAAGCCGTGGTGGACGTCTTTGCGGGTCAGCCCTACCTGACTACGAATTACCGCATCGACAACGGCAGCGGCATTTACCAGACCGATATGGAAACAAGCTTCACAGGCTGGCGCAATGAACATATTGTACCAGAGCTGAGCGACAGTATTATTCTGGAGCACCTGCAAAAAATCCAACGCACCAACCAGATTGAGCCGTCCAAGCAGTTGGAGGGACACTATAACCTTACCATTGAGATGGAAACAGGTGTCGGCAAAACCTACACCTATATCAAGACCATGTATGAGCTGAACAAGCATTACGGCTGGAGTAAGTTTATCGTGGTCGTGCCCAGTGTTGCCATCCGTGAGGGCGTGTATAAATCGTTTGAGGTCACACAGGATCACTTTGCAGAGGAGTACGGCAAGAAGATCCGCTTCTTTATCTACAACTCCGCACAGTTGACGGAAATTGACCGCTTTGCCTCGGATAGTTCCATCAATGCCATGATCATCAATTCGCAGGCGTTCAATGCCAAAGGCAAAGATGCCCGCCGTATTTATATGAAGCTGGACGAGTTCCGTTCCCGTCGGCCCATTGACATTATTGCAAAGACGAACCCGATCCTGATTATTGATGAGCCGCAGTCGGTAGAGGGCAAGCAGACCAAAGAGCGGATGAAAGAGTTCAACCCGATGATCACCCTGCGCTACTCGGCTACCCACCGTGCAGACAGCATCTACAACATGGTCTACCGGCTGGATGCGATGGAAGCCTATAATAAGCGTCTGGTCAAGAAAATCGTGGTCAAAGGCATTACGGAATCCGGCAGTACCGCTACGGATGGGTTTGTCTATCTGGAAAGCATCAATCTTTCCAAGGCAGACCCTACGGCAACGATTCAGTTCGACTGCAAGGGAAAATCCGGCCTGCGCAAAGTAACGCGCACCGTTGGGCTGAAATTCAACCTCTATGACTACTCCGGCAATCTGGACGAATACAAGGATGGCTATGTGGTGAAAGAGATTGATGGCCGTGATAACCACATTGAATTTCTGAATGGTGTCCGATTGTTTGCCGGAGATGTGGTCGGCAAGGTGGACGAGGACCAGCTGCGCCGCATCCAGATTCGGGAAACGATCCTTTCGCATCTTGAGCGGGAACGCCAGCTGTTCCACAAGGGCATTAAAGTGCTGAGCCTGTTCTTTATTGACGAGGTGGACAAGTACAAGTGCTACGATGCCGCAGGCCGGCCTTACAACGGTATTTATGCAGAGATGTTTGAGCAGGAGTACGAGGATATTGTCGGCCAGATGCAGCTTTCGCTGGGCGAGGATGATTACATCCGCTACCTGAAAGCAATTTCTGCACACGATACCCATGCGGGTTATTTTTCGGTGGATAAGAAAGGCCATTTTGTCAATCAGGTTGCAGGCGATGACAAGCGGGAGAAAACCTCCAATGACATCAGTGCCTATGACCTGATTATGAAAAACAAGGAGCTTCTTCTTGACCGGGACCCCAAGCGTTCCCCTGTGCGCTTTATCTTCTCACACTCTGCCCTCCGGGAAGGATGGGATAACCCGAACGTGTTCCAGATCTGCACCCTGAAACAGAGCAGCAGTGAAGTCCGCAAACGGCAGGAGGTTGGCCGCGGCCTGCGTCTGTGCGTCAACCAGAACGGCGAACGCATGGATGCGAATGTTCTGGGCAACGATGTGCATAACATCAATATCCTGACTGTCATTGCCAGCGAAAGTTATGACAGCTTCGCCAAAGGCTTGCAAAGCGAACTGGCCGAAGCAGTTGCAAACCGCCCCAGAAAGGTGGATGCAGCCTTGTTTGTTGGCAGAGTTCTTACGGATACAAACGGCAACGAACAGATTGTGGATACAGATACCGCCGCTGCCATCTACTTTGATCTGGTACAGAATGGCTATGTGGACCGCCATGGTGCGCTGACGGATAAGTACTATGCCGACCATGCAAACCATGCGGTGCAGGTGGCAGAAGAAGTTGCAGACTGTGCAGCATCGGCCATTGATTTGTTGGATTCTGTTTACAGCGATAAGGTCATGCTGCCTGAAAATGCACGTTCCAACAATGTGGAATTAAAAATCGACCCGGACAAGCTGGCCATGCCGGAGTTCAAGGCCCTTTGGAACAAAATCAGCCCGAAATCGGTTTATGTGGTGGATTTTGACACAGATGAGCTGGTGCAAAAGTCCATTCGCTCGCTCAACCGCAATCTGAACGTATCAAAGATTTACTTCAAAGTAGAATCCGGTGAAATGACGGAGATCAAATCCAAGGATTCTCTGTTAGATGGCTCTGCTTTCGCAAAAGCGGATCAGCATAAATATGACCCACAGACCAAAATTCACGCCAGCCAGAGCGTCAAGTATGACCTGATTGGCAAGCTGGTGGCTGAAACCAAGCTGACCCGCAAGGCGATTGTACAGATTCTGGTCGGCATTGAAAAAGCGGTGTTCGATCAGTTCAAGGATAACCCGGAAGAGTTCATTCTGAAAGCAGCTGCCCTCATCAATGACGAAAAGGCAACGGCCATCATCCAGCATATCACCTACAATATTCTGGATGAACATTACGATACGGACATTTTCACTGAGCCGACCTTGAAGGGAAAACTCGGTACGAACGTCATGAAAGTACAGCGGCATCTGTATGACCATCTGATTTACGATTCAAGCAACGAGCGTGATTTTGCCGCCGACCTCGATACGAACCGTGATGTGGCAGTCTATGTAAAGCTGCCAGATGGATTCTATATTTCCACACCTGTTGGAAAATACAATCCCGATTGGGCGATTGCGTTCTATGAGGGCACAGTCAAGCACATCTACTTTGTTGCTGAAACCAAAGGTACACTGGATTCCATGAAGCTCAATCACATCACCCCGGTAGAACAGGCGAAAATTGATTGTGCCCGTGCACATTTCAAGGCACTGAACGATGAAAACGTGGTGTACGATGTGGTGAGTGACTATCAGACATTGCTGAACGCAGTTATGAAATAATAAACCAAAAGAAATAATACGGTGCTGCTGTGCAGCATTCCCCAAAACGGTAAGGTTCTATTGTGAACTTTGCCGTTTTTCTTTTTGTCCAAAATTGTATTCCAAAGCGGCCCTATAGATTCATATTGGTGTAAGAAGTTTTCCAAACAAAATTTGAAAATCAGGTTGCCAAACACCCTTTTTAGAATGTTATAGGTATAGGAGGTTGTTTGAAAAAGTGAAAATTTCCCAAATTTTCATAAGACCCCGTTTAAAAATACCCCTTTAAGTTTGTATAGGGTGTAGGGACTACTTTCAGAAACGAACCCTTTGCATTTTGGAAAGTCCACAACTTCTTACAAGACAACATCGTACCTTGACAACAACATGATCGGCTGCAAGCCACTATGCTTTTTCGGAGAAGTGCCGCCACGACAAGAGCGCACCAAGAAGAAGCCATACGCCGGAGGAAATCGGGCAGGAACAGCTTGCGGGCAGACCGACACCGAAGAAGAACCGGGCAAGCTGGCAGAGAGGACTTCACAAGTCTTGTCTGTCAGGTTGTTCGGCGCAAGAGTGCAGAGATCGCAGATCTTTGCGCGGGTCAAGGGCGGCAGCCTTGCCCAGTGGATGTGATGCCCTGCGTCATATCCTACTGGGTATTATCTGGCGCATAGCAGGCGGCAGATTTGCAGCTCCGCTGCACCGCGTTGCCCCTACCCCGCGCACGGCGCTCTCTGTGTGACCCCAGAAAGGAGAGATGGTCGCTGAAACTTACCCGACACAATGGCCGCGCCGGAAAGCACGGCACTTATAACCCAAAGCACAATGACCGCAGTTTTGAAATTGCCAACAGCGAGCATATCGACCCGGAACGTGTCCAGCAAAACATTTATTGGGATTGTTATAACGGCATCTGCTCTGCTCTGCAGCCCAAGAGTGAGGAAAGTCTGGCCGACACTTTTGAAGAAGTCGAAAAGCTCTATTACAAACTGCATTACACCAACTTCACCGAAAAGCAGAATGAGCGCAACGCCAAAATCCGGCACACGGAACGAAACCGCTCAACAGAAGATTTGCTAACCAGCAAAAAGACCTGTCCCGAAGAAAGTATCTATCAGTTGGGAACGCTGGAAAGTCATGCTTCCCCGAAAGAGCTTTTTCAAATCGCCACAGAATTTATGGACGAGTTCCATGAGCGTTTCGGCAAACACGTTCACATTTTGGATTGGGCTTTGCATCTGGATGAGGGGACGCCGCACATCCACGAACGCCATGTGTTTGACTGTGAAAATAAGTATGGAGAGATTGCTCCGCAGCAGGAAAAGGCATTGGAAGCACTGGGTTTTGAACTGCCAAAACCAGACAAGCCCCTTGGTCGCTACAACAATCGTAAGATTACATTCGATGCAGCCTGCCACACGATGCTATTCGAGATTGCCAAACGCCACGGCTTGGAACTGGACGAAGTGCCAGAATACGGCGGACGGGCTTATCTGAAAAAGCAGGATTACATTCTGAAAAAGCAAAATGAACGGATCGCAGAACAGAAGAAAGAGCTGCAAGAACAAAGTATTCAATATGTCGGATTGCTGGAAGATTGCCATAACCAGCGAGATGAATATGCTGAACTATTCAATCAGGCGATAAGGCAATCTGAAGAGATTTCGAAAAACAATGAAAAAATTAAAAGCCAAGAGAACGAATTAGAAGAGCTGTTTTCGCAATGGGTAGATGTAAACGATTTGTTTAATGATGCGGTAAATGGTTCTTATGACCAAGCGGTCCTTGCGGTTTCCGATGTTGGATTAAACAAAGCATTACAGGAAGCTGTAAATGAAATTGATCAACATTTGGAATGGTTAATGGAACCAGAACGAATTGCAGACTTCCGCACCAGAAAATATGCAGAAGAACAAATACTCTGCCTGCGGAAAAATATCATTGGGGCAATCAAGAGCCTTCTTTCAAGAGGGACGCAGTTCTTCTATATCCCAGAGGTGAAAAAAGCGGCCATGGAGCAAATCAAAGAAAATACTCGTCCGTCTGTTCTGCAAAAGCTGCAGCAGCGGCAGGAAGAAGTCGCACAGCGTGAGCAGACACGTACCAAACCGAAAAAGCGTAGTCATGGCATGGAACTGTAAAGGAGGAAAATTTTCAAGTACAACAATTTATTTGAAGTCGTAAAGCTGAATATTACCGCCCGACAAGCCGCAGAAGCCTATGGTTTTCGTCCAAACCGCAGCAGCATGATTTGCTGTCCATTCCATGCAGACCGCAATCCCAGCATGAAAGTGGACTCTCGGTTTCACTGCTTTGGCTGTGGAGCGGATGGCGATGTGATAGACTTCACCGCAAAATAGTTTCAACTGTCCCTGCTACAAGCGGCTGAAAAGCTGGCTGCAGATTTTGGGCTTTCTGCAACAGATAACTTTCAACCACTTCCCTGCAAGCCGGTGGAAAAACCGCTAAGTCCGAAAGAGCAATTCTACAAAATCCTGTGTGGCTATCGTTCTCTGCTAGCAAATTGGCGCATGGCCTATGCACCCAAAAATCCAGAAGCATCCCTGCATCCTTGTTTTGTAGCAAGTCTGCACTATGCAGACCGTGTGCAATATCTGCTGGATATTCTTTTGCTTGGAAGTCTACCTGAAAAGCAACAATTACTCAACGGAAAGGAAGTGACCGCCCTTGGAAAAGCAATCGAACGATGCAAAGAAACCGAAGAAGCAGCATAGCGCACCCGCCCGAAACTGGGTGGGTGATAACGGAAAAATTATTGAACCATTATTCGCAGATTACTTTTTGAGCCTGCACCCCATGCGCTGCTTTCAAGGCAGGCTGTTCACGGTGGATGGCATGGTGGAGGATGAAGCTCCACTGAAAAAGGAAATCTATGAGCAGATTCGCTATTATGCAACCACCAGCGTAGCGCGGCGCATTGAATATATCATGCAGGCCATCAAGTTGGCCTGCGCATCCGAGCCGCCGGAGATTCAGACAGACCGCATCCATGTCCGAAATGGTACATATTTTGCAGACGGTCACTTTACTCCTGAAAAAGAATACTGCATGAACCGACTGCCCATCGCCTATGTGCCAGAAGCACCAGCGCCAACACGCTGGCTGCAATTCTTGAACGAACTGCTATACGAAGAAGATATTCCGGCCCTACAAGAATACATTGGCTATTGCCTGCTACCTGTTACCAAAGCGCAGAAAATGCTGCTGATGGTCGGCAAGGGCGGTGAGGGAAAATCCAGAATCGGGCTGATCCTGCGAGAATTGCTCGGCAGCAGTATGTACACAGGCAGTCTGCAAAAAGTGGAAACCAACCGCTTTGCCCGTGCAGACTTGGAGTACAAGCTGCTTTTGGTGGACGATGACATGAAAACCGAGGCCCTGCCGCAGACCAACAACATTAAAACTCTTGTTACACTGGAAGATAAAATTGACATTGAGCGCAAAGGTCAGCAGAGTGTACAGGGAACGCTATATGTGCGGTTTGCCTGCTTCGGAAACGGCAGTTTACATGCGCTCTATGACAAGTCCAACGGTTTCTATCGCCGCCAGCTGTTGCTCACCACTAAGGAAAAGCCCGTTGGCCGGGTGGATGATCCTTTCCTCATTGACAAGATGCGGGGTGAAAAAGAGGGTATCCTGCTTTGGGCATTGGAGGGGCTGCATCGGCTGATTCAAAACAATTACCAATTTACCATCAGCGAACGCACCGCCGCGAATCTGAAAGAAGCGATGGAGCAGGGCAACAATATCCTGGGCTTTCTCAAATCTGAGGGCTACTTTGAAATTCGGCAGGGGGCCAAGTGCAAGTCTACCGATTTCTATAAGGTCTACGAACGCTGGTGTCTGGATAACCTGGAAAAGCCGCTGGCAGCATCAACCTTTATCCACCATCTAAAAGACAATCAGAAAAGTCTGGGCATCGTCTACGATGATAAGTGCATCGGCACAAACCGGGGCTTTCACAATGTAGACGTTGACCTGTTTTTACCCGTTGATGTTCCCAGTCCGTGGGATTAAAAAATAAGAATCAACTTGAAAAAGCCCTGCTCAGCCTGCTCACAGTGTGCAAAAGGTGCAGGATGAGCAGAGTGAGCAGGCGATTTTGAATTTACATCAAAAATAAAACATGGAGGTTTTGCTTATGAACAAATCTCGGCCTGTTGCGACCGAAACTGTGAAATCTTTGTATTATACGAAAAATATCTTGCAGACCATTCCGAATAACGATAAAATGGAAGTGGCCACTCAAACCAATGCCGTCAAGTCTCCGACTGACAGCCTGAAAGCCACAACACTGGTGTACACGGTGGAAGAGATCGCGCAGATGCTGTCCATCAGCCTGCGCTCTGCCTACAATCTGTGCAGCAGCACTACCGAATTTCGTGTCCTGCGGGTAGGCGGAAGCATCCGCATCCCGAAAGACAGTTTCGATGCGTGGCTCCGGGCAGCTTGAAAAAGGAGATAACGTATGGCATATATCACAAAACGCGGCAGCTCCTATGGTGTCCGCTATACTTACCAAGATGAGCAGGGTAAAAACTGCAACAAATGGGAAAGTTTTTCCACGAAAGAGGAGGCAACAAATCGCAAGAAACAAATCGAACACGAACTTGCAAACGGAACTTTTCTGATTCCGTCCACCATCACCGTCAAAGAGTTTTTGATGGAGTGGCTTCCCAAGCAATGCAACAAGCACAAATGGGCACCCTGCACCTATCAATCCAATCTGGGAACGGTCCAGAACCTCATCATTCCGTATATCGGCGATATGCAGATGCAAAAGCTCAAACCCTACCATCTGGAAGATTTGTATGCTACCCTTGGCAAAACGCCCTGCGGCCAGTATTATGAGGGCAAAAAGCAGGTGCTTTCGAAAAAACAGCAGCAGCGGTTTCTCTCCGGCACGACCATCCACGAGGTACACCGCCTGCTGCGGACAGCGTTTCAGTATGCGGTGGAGTGGGGTATCCTCATCAAAAGCCCCGTTCCGGTGGACAGCCCTAAAAAGTCGATTCAGGAGCGCGCCATCTGGGATGCGGACGAGATGTTGGCCGCACTTGCCAGCACGGAAGACCCGATCCTGCATCTGGCGGTCCATCTGACGCTGGTGGGCGCACTGCGTGAGGGTGAAGTCGCTGGTCTGACCCCGGAAGACCTTGATTTTGAGGGAGCAGACGGCACCGGCACATTCCGCATCAACAAGTGTATGCAGCGCGTCCAAAAGGCATCGCTGGCGAAAACGGGCAAGGGCTGCATCTTGCAGGAGTTTGAGGACAAGCGTGAGGGCAGCACCACAACGCTGGTGCTCAAAAAGACCAAAACAGCATCTTCCAACCGAACCATCTTCATGACGACAGTGTTGAAAGAAGAACTGAAACACTGGCTAAAGCGTTTGGAAATGGACGAAGCCGTTGAGCCGGAACGCTACCGCAACAGTGGGATGCTCCTGCGCTTGCCCAACGGTTTGGCGGTAGAGCCGATCCTCATCCGCAAAAAGTTCATCAAGTGGCAGGACGAGCACCCGGAGTTCACTCGCATTGTGTTTCACGGTCTGCGGCATTCCAGTGCCACCTATCAACTGATGATCTCCGGCGGTGATGTGAAAGCGGTACAAGGCACAACGGGCCACGCCAGTGCCAATCTGCTGGTCAACACCTATGCACACATCCAGCAGGATTCCCGTAAAAAGCTGGGTAAAAAGTTCGAGGAAGGCTTCTACAAGCCGGGAGCAACACTTGTGCAGGCTGCCCCGGTTGAAGCAGAGCCGACCATCTCCGTGTCGGCACTGTTGGAGCTTCTGAAGGACGCAGACCCCTCTGTAAAAGCGCAGCTCCGCTTGGCTTTGCTGACCTGAATTGCAAAAAATAGCACGAATTGGAGAGTAATTCACAGACTTACTCCATCTGACACGAAAAATGCGGACCGTGCAAAAACCGTGCAGAGACCGTGCAAATGGCGTATAAAAGGAAAATCCCACGAAGAATCTTACGATTCTTCGTGGGATTTTGGTGCGCTCGAGGGAACTCGAATCCCTGGCCCTCTGATTAAAAGTCAGATGCTCTACCGGCTGAGCTACGAGCGCATACATTATAAAGCGCAGTATAACACGATACTGCCGAATAATATTACCATACTCCCGGGCAAAATGCAAGCTTTCTGCACAAAAAACTTTCCCAAAGCCGTCATCGGGCAGATTTTGCCACGAACTGCCCCTTTACAAACCGGGCAAGAACCAGTACAATCAAAGCAGTTCATTGCAAAACTGCAACCGACCTGCCGGGCGCACTTCCGCGCCGGGCAAGCCGATCCGATAGGAGGGCTTTTTCCATGAAAATTTCTCGACGGTCCGTACTTCGCTATTCCGGGCTGACGGCGGCGCTGCTGGCGCTCACCGGCTGCTCTGCAAGCCCCGGCAGTGCCATTCTGGGCGGTGACCTGCCCGACTGGATGAAGAGCCTGTTCTGCGGCTCGGCGGCATCCTCTTCCGCTTCTTCTGAGGCCGCTGCATCCTCTGCGGCCGCAGCCGGTGAGGCCGCAGCTGGTGAGACAGCCGCCTCCTCGGCAGCATCCAGCGAAGCCGCAAGCTCTGCGTTCAACCTTCTGCCTGCCTACGATGCTGACCCTCTGACCGGCGAAGCTCGCAAGAGCACCGGCCGGATGGTGGGTGTGATGGTCAACAACATCGCCAACTCCGAAAAGCAGAATGCCCGCCCCCAGCGCGGCATCGGCTCGGCAGACCTGCTCATCGAGAGCAAGGTGGAGGGCGGCATCACCCGCCTGTGTGCCGTGTTCCGGGATGCAGACACCATCCCGGAGGTCGGGCCGCTGCGCTCCGGCCGCGACCAGTTCCTGCAGCTGCTCATGCCCCATCAGGCCCTCTATTACCACGATGGCGAGAGCATTTTCTGCACTCAGTTCATCAATGTATACGATTACTCCGGCCTGAACATCGGCGGCAAGAGCTACTTCAACACGCCGGTCCACCCCCACGTTGCCCACCGTGACAACCGCGGCCGCAATGTAGCCTATGAACACACCGAGTTCACCTCCGGCAAGGAGATCAAACAGGCAGCCGGTAATGCCGGCATCGGCCTGACCTACGCCAACGAAACGCCTTTCTTCCACTTTGCCGACTACCGCACCGCGGCCTCCAATGACCTTCCCGGTGCCCCTGCGGCCAAAACCATCAGCATCACCCACTCCGAGAGCTACAGGACCCGCCTGACCTACAACAGCTGGGGCCGCAGCTACAAGCTGGAAATGTACAACCGCTCCAAAAAAGCCTATGAGAACACGGTGGACGAGCTGACCGGCAAGCAGCTGACCTTTGACAACGTGGTGGTCTGCTTTGCCGATATCGCCGCCTATGCGGGCGATTCTCACGATGTCCAGTCGGTCAACTATGTGGCCGGTGGGCAGGCGTACCTCTTCACACGGGGCGGCGTGCAGGTGGGCCGCTGGGAGAAGCCGCATCCCACCCATCCGCTCAAGCTCTACACCGAAACCGGCGAGGAGATGACCCTGAACCGGGGCAAGACCTATCTGGCACTGGTGGACAATGATGAGTGGAGCAATTTCAGCTACTAAATCACCCGCCCTCCGGGGCAGAAGAGGGAAACCGATGAAACGCTTTTGGATGCGCGCTTTGCTCTGTTTTGCGCTCAGCGCCGCACTGCTGACAGGCTGTGCGCTCAGCCCCAGCTCCCAGCCCGCCGAAAGTCCCACTGACCCGCTCACTGGGCAGGAACTTGTCTGGCCGGGCCAGCGGCCGGTCGCCATCACCATTGACAACGCGGCCGCCAGCACCACTCAGTGGGGGCTTTCCACAGCCTCGCTGGTGCTGGAAGCCCTGACCGCACAGCAGCAGGCCACCCGGCTCTGCCTGGTCTACCCTGCCGTGGGGGCTGTGCCGCAGGTCGGGCCTGTTTCTGCCGGGCAGGACCTTTACTGGCGGCTGCTGGTGGGCCAGCAGGTACTGCCGGTGCAGCGGGGCGGCGGACAGTTTGACCAGAACTACCTTGATTACTACTCTCTGCGCGCGGTAGATGCACTGGAGGTGGGTACCAATGCCTTTTCCTGTGAGACCGATTGGCAGAATGTCCCGCTGTGGCATACCAGCGGTGCAGCACTTTCGGGTGTGCTGGGCAGCCTGAACATCTCCCCGGCCCTGACAGAATCCCGCGTCACGGACACCTCATCCAGCAGCTCCGACAGCGAGAGCGGAGCCCTCCTCTCCGTGCCCAATCTGCTGCCCATGCAGGAAAACGGCAAGCTGCCCGATGCAGATGCTTCGGACGCAATGAGTGTCCGGGTCCAGTTTGACGCACAGAACGCCACCGGCTTCTCCTACGATGCCGACAGCAAGACCTACCGGATGCTCCACGCGGACGGCACACCGCAGCTGGATGCCAACAACGGCCAGCAGGCAGATTTCGACAACCTGCTTATTCTGTTCAGTGCATCCACCCTGCGTGACGATGGTGTGACGCTGGATTACGACCTGACCATGGGCGGCGGTGTCTGGCTCAACGAGGGCCACCTGTGGAACATCACCTGGACGCAGGGCAGCGAGACCACCTTCTTCCTGTATGATTCCAACGGCCGCCCCCTGACCCTGACGGCAGGCCGCAGCTATCTGGCGCTGGTGTCCAGCCTGACCGGGCAGGAGCTCACCGTGCAGAACTCCACCGGGGAAAACCTGTTATAAACAAAAGAGACGGTCCTGCAATCCGATGCAGAACCGTCTCTTTTTACGCTATGCTTTTTACAGATCGACCACGCTGCCCACTTCAGCAAGGGTAGCAGGCACCGCCCCCAGATGGACCTCATCGGCATCCCGGCGCACCACAAAATGGACGGTCTGGCCTGCGGCAAAGTCAGGCTGATAGATCAGCTCCAGCGTCTGCCAGTCCGCAGGGGTCTCGCAGAAGCAGTGGAGCATCGCCCCGCGCCCTGCGGAAAGATTCAGGGTAAAGGCAGAGGCATCTGCCGCATTCTCACCGTAAAGGGGAGCCGCAAAGCTGCCCACCCGCACCTGTCTGCCGTCACACAGGGCAGTCAGGCCAGTGCCCAGGCTGTACAGGGCATTCCTGCTGTCCAGCCCGCGGCTCTGCAGGTAGCTGGCACCCACAGCCAGCGGCCGGGCCGAGAGGTTCTCCACCGACAGATAGACCAGCGTGCTGTCCAGCTCCGGGGCAGGCGCATAGCCCAGCAGCTCCACTGCCGCCTTGCCGTCCAGCAGAGCAGGTTCGCCCTCATAGCAGGGGGCCAGAGCCGCGCCCGAAACACCGGTGAGCAGGGCAGCAGCCAGACTGACTGCGCCGGAACCGGCATATTTCAGGAACGAGCGGCGGGACAGGGATTGTGACATCGGGGATTCCTCCTAACGGGAAAATAAGTTCTCTTTATACAATAGTAAATTCCGGGCTTTCTGTCAAGAGATTTGCCCGGAATTTTACCTGTTCTTCCGCGGTTTTACGTGTTTTGGATATTTTCAGGGCGGCGCGGCAAAGATTCTTACTCAAACGCCTCGTTTTCCTCGGCTTCTGCCTGCCCGCGCAGGGTATCGGCGTAACCAAAGGGCACGATGTCGATGGCCTCCACCAGGCGGTCGCGCATCCAGAGCTGCACGTCGGTCTGGACGGTATAGCCGCAACCGGGGTCGGCCATCCACTGTTCCGGGTGGCGGGAGGGCAGCGCGCGCTGGCTCAGCATACTCATGATCACGCCGCCATGGGTCACGCAGGCAGCCTCGGTCACATCCATCCGGATCATATACTCAAACAGCTTGAGCAGGGTCTCGGCGCAGCGGGCGTGGAACTGCTCGGTGGGCTCTGCTCCCTCGGGCACAAAGCCGGAGCCGGGGGTGATCCACTTCTTGAAATCCTCTTCCTTGACCAGATCCTTCACGGGGCGGTTCTCAAACACGCCAAAGCCCGCTTCCCGCAGGTCGTGCACTGTGAACTGGTGGCCTGCATTGGGGAACAGAATGTTCGCTGTCTCCACAGCGCGCACCAGCGGGGAGGAGAACACCGTGTCCACCTGCGGATACTCGAACCGCTCCTTCAGCTCCTTCAGCTGGGCGCGTCCCTCATCACACAGGGGGATGTCCGTGCCGCTGCCGATGTACAGGCCCTGCAGATTACCGGCCGTCATGCCGTGGCGGATGAGATGAAGTTTGAACGTTTTCATGGAAAAACACCTCTATCTGGCAAAGAGTTCCTCTTTGCTGTAAAATTTCGCACCGGCAGTGGGCATCCTGCCCGGGCCGTGCGCCACAAAATATGCGTTGATTATCTTTAGTTTAGCATAGATATGGTATCCGGGGCAAGCCTTTTGACAAAAATGACGAAAAACGACGAGAATTTCCGTCACTTTTCTTGCTTTACTTTTTGTTTTCCACTGTGTATAATCAACATGTTGTAAACCAAAACTCAAAGAAGTTCAATTTCCACTACTGAGGAGTCCAAAATCATGGAATTCAACCGTATCATCAAGCTGCTGCGCAAGGAGCGCGGCATCACCCAGAAGCAGGCCGCGGAGGACCTTGGGGTGTCCCAGGCACTGCTCTCCCACTACGAAAAGGGCATCCGCGAGTGCGGTCTGGACTTTGTTGTCCGGGTAGCGGATTACTATAATGTGTCCTGCGATTACCTGCTGGGCCGCTCGGCTGAGCGCAACGGCATGATGCTGAACGCCGATGACCTGCCCAACCCCGATAAGATGAAGGACAACGTCTACCACGGCAGCGTTCTGCCCACCATGAACAAAAAGCTGATCTCCAACAGCCTGAACGTGCTGTACGCCAAGATCGCCGAGTGCCACAGCAAGGCCCTGACCACCGAGGTCAGCACCTACCTGATGATGGCCGTGGCCAAGATGTTCCGCCTGCTCTATTCCGCCGAACCCCACAACGCCCAGAGCCTGTTCAGCGTGGAGGCCCGCCGCTGGCCCGGCTACTCCGATGCCGTGATGCGGATGAGCGAGAGCAACGTGGAGGACCTGCTGGCCGGTGAGGACCTGAACGGTGCCGAGGGCGTGAAAGACCCCTCCTGCCTTGCCATGACCACCGAGAGCCTGACCCGGGAATACCCGCTGTACACCCCCAGCCTGCTGAATCTGGTCAAGACCAGCGAGACCCATGTGCGCGGTCTGGACCCCAACCAGTGAGCTTCTGTGTGAAACTCCTGTTAATTCTGTGCCCAGGGCCTTGCAATTTCCGGTAAAAAATGCTATAAACGAATCAGCGAAGAAAAAGATTTCTGCCATTGATTAAGGAGGCAAGCTTTATGTCGAACAAGATTTCCCGCCGCACCTTCCTCAAGGTCACCGGTGCTTCTGCCGCTGCTCTGGGCGCTGCTGCTGTGCTGGGCGGCTGCCAGGCCGGCGATAACTCTTCCATCGAGGTCAAGGTCGGCGATAAGATCAGCAATTGGAACAATCTGGCGGTCCAGCTGACCAGCGTCTTTACTCTGGCAAGTGCCCCCGATGCCGAGGGCTATGAGTACATTGCCATGCTGATCACCTCTGCAAACCGTTCCAGCCGCGACACCTTTGCCATCGGCGCACAGAACATTCAGGAGATCGGCGAGGCTTATCCTCTGGATACCCCGGAGCAGATCGCAGCCAACACTGCCGGTTACTTCCACGCTCTGTCCGCTTCCACCACCGACTTCTCCTTCACCTGCGACGGTCAGGCAGCCGAGGGCGGCGCTTATGTCCAGCTGTACGACAGCACCACCGAGAGCTTTACCACGGCCTCTGCCATTCCCCCGCAGGGTGCAGGCTACATTGAGCTGGTCTGCATGGTGCCCACCACCTGGCAGCAGATCGGTGTGACCTACACCCCGACCTTTGTTTCCGGCAAGACCCTGAACTTTACCATCAACGCCTCTGACCTGACCAAAGCTTGATCAAGCAGGACGAAATTTCGTATGATTTGCACGGCGGCGGTGGGAAAATTTCACAAAATATTTGTGAAAACCATTGACATTCGCCCCCGTTTCGCCTATTGTATAGGCAGAGCCTTTTGGCATTTTCGTGCGCTTTGCACATTATAAGGAGGAACGATTATGTCGTTAGCATTTTCTCGCCGCTCTTTCCTGAAATACTCCGCTGTTGCAGCTGTGGCCGTTGCGGGCGCCAGCCTCTTCTCCGGCTGTGATCAGACCGATACCAAGAACCTGTACTGCGATGGTGCCGGTTCCATCACTGTTCTGCAGATCAATGCCGTTCTTGGTACCTACGATGACAATGCCAAGAAGTACAAGGATATTGAGCTGACCAAAAAACCCATCAGCTTCCCCTTCCAGATCACCGTTGGCCGCACCAACAATCTGCCCATTCAGCCCAGCAACTTCAAGGCGATCGTCTACGATAAGGACGGCAAGCAGAAGGCAAAGTATGTCGGTGGAACCAGCAACGAGCTTAAGATCGACGCTTCCTTGCTGGACACCAACCTGGCAAACAGCGCTATCAATAAGGGCACCATCACGCTCAACACCTCTCTGGCTGAGGGCGAAAAGCTGGTCTTTACCTACTGCCCCGACCTGCAGTATGCCGAGTATTCCATGAACTGGGTTCTGGCTCGTGCTGCGAGCGCCAGCTCCGGTTCCACCTCCACCAAGTAATCTCCCCAACGTACATCCTAAGCCGTCCGGGAAAGCCGGGCGGCTTTTTTGCGCCGTTTGTGCTGGCAAAGTGTCTCAATTTTTCTTCAAATTTTCAGCAATTCTGTATCTTGTGTACACCCGCATTTTCTGATACCATAGGTTCATGGAAAAGAATGGGAGCGCAGCGGCAGGGGCCGCCGCGCTGTTTGTGTTTCCGCCTGAAAAAGGCCAATGGGCCGTAGTTTGACAGAACAGGAGTGTTGCAGTTATGATCAACATGGTAAAGCTTCCCACCAACAAGAGCAATCTGTTCCTGCGTGTGGCAAAGGGCCATTTCGCAACCAGCCACAGCCACATCAATTACTATATCGATGTCACCACCCAGAAGTCCCGCCTTTCCGAGGCAAAGGCCGTGGCAAAAGAGCTGGTGGCTGCCTACCAGCACAACACCATCGTGGATACTGTTCTCTGCCTGGACGGCACGCAGGTCATCGGCACCTGCCTTGCCAACGAGCTGACCAAGGACGGCTTTGCCAACATGAACGCCCACCAGACCATCTATGTCATCACCCCGGAGTACACCACCGGCAGCCAGATCATCCTGCGCGACAATCTGGCCCCCATGGTCAAGGGCAAGCATGTGCTCATCCTGGCCGCTTCCATCACCACCGGCTACACCGTGCAGGCCGCTGTGGAGGCTGTGAACTACTACGGCGGCATGGTGGCCGGGCTTTCGGCTATTTTTGCCACCACCCACGAGTGCATGGGCTACCCGGTCACCTCCATCTTCGACCCCGCCAGCCTGCCGGACTACGCCAGCTTCGACAGCCGTGACTGCCCCATGTGCAAGGCCGGCCAGCATATCGACGCCTTGGTCAACAGCTTTGGCTATTCGGCCCTGTAAGGAGACCCCCAATACAAAAGCGTCTGCAGAAGCCTCTGCAGACGCTTTTTGTTTGCCCGGGGCACCGGGTCATTGTTTTTTGGGGAACACAAAGGGATTGCAGCGGTATACCGCCACCAGATACAGCGCCATGAAGCACCACACCACCGGCTCGCAGAGGATCACCGCATTGTAGGCAAACCGGGGGATGAACACCAGCACGAACACCACCTTGCCCAGGAACTCGATGACACTGGAAAACAGCGGCAGCACCTTTTCGCCCAGGCTCTGCAGGGCATAGCGGGTGGACAGCAGCACCCCCAGCACCGCATAGAAGGGGGAAGTCCAGCGCAGATAGCGTGCGCCGTTTTCCAGCACGAGGGCCTCCGACGAGCCGGACACCATGCGCACCAGCCACTCGGCGCTCACCTGCATCAGCAGCACCGTCACCACCATGACCACCAGCGAATACAGGTAGATCTCCCGCATGCCCTTGCGGATGCGCTCCGGCTGGCCTGCGCCGTAATTCTGGGAAACGAAGGTGGACGCCGCATTCGCCATGGCGATGAGCGGCATATCCGTGAAGGCAAACAGCTTGCGGGCCGCCGTGTGTCCGGCGATGGTCAGGGTGCCCAGCCCGTTGATGCCGTACTGCAAGATCACCGAACCGGCAGACACGATGCTGCTCATCAGGCCCATGGAGATGCTCTGGCTGAACAGGTCCCAGTACAGCTTGCGGCCCACGTCCAGATGCTTCCGGCCCGGGATGAGGATGCGCACCCGCGCCATGACATAAAGGATGCACAGCACCACCGACACGCCCTGTGCGATCACGGTAGCCACAGCGGCACCGGCCACGCCCATGCCCATCCCGGCAATGAACCACAGGTCCAGCACCACGTTCAGCGCCGAGCTGAGCAGCAGGAACACCAGCGGCATCACACTGTTGCCGATGGCCCGCAGCAGGCCCGCGCACAGGTTGTAAGCGAACATGACGATGACGCCCAGATCAATGATGATGATGTAGCGGTAGGCATCTTCCAGAATCTCGGCGGGGGTGTCCAAAAGCTCCAGCAGGGGCCGCAGGCCGAAAAAGCCCGCCGTGGTGATGGTCAGCGACGCCGCCAGTCCGATGACCAGCGACCCGGCCACCGTGCGCTTGAGCAGGTCCTCGTCCTGAGCGCCGTAGGCGCGCGCTGCCACGATGGCAAGGCCGTTGCCGATGCCAAGGCCGAAGCCCACCAGAAGCTCGTAGATGGCTCCGCAGGAGCCAATGGCAGCAAGGGCGGTGTCGCCCAGCACGTTGCCCACGATCATGGTGTCCACGGTGTTGTACAGCTGCTGGAACAGGTTGGAAATGAGAATGGGCAGCATGAACAGCACCAGACTCCTGAAGATGGGGCCGTGCATCAGGTCTACATTCATCTGGAAGAGGTTCTTCTTCCGGGACTGGGTCTGGGTCATAGGGTTCCTCCAACTTTATTTTTACCGCAAAACAAGGGGCCGCCCGGAAAGCAGTCCCTTGTTTTGTCGTTTTATGCAGTTGCTTTTTACGAAGAAGCTGCCCGCGGCGGCCCCTCTCGTGAAAAGGCAGTCAGAGCGGCCCGCAGGCCGCTCTGACTGCAAAATCAAAAACATTTTTCCGCTGAAAATTGCCAGAGCGCAAGCGGCGGCAATTCCAATCGTGCTCTTTACAGCTCCTGCGTCTCAAAGCCGTGGCCGGTGAGCACCTCCACGCTGGTAAAGCCTGCGGCCTTGATGGCGGCAGCGGCCTCGTCAAAGCCGTAGGTCAGGCTGGCAATGTCGTGGGAATCGGAGGTGATGATCACCTTGCCGCCCATCTTCTGCCACTCACCCAGCAGCCAGGGGCCAGGGTAGAAGTCCTTGCGGTAGCCGCGGTAAACGCCGCCGGTGCTCACTTCCAGCAGGCAGTCGTTGTCCTTTGCGGCCTGCAGGGCCTTGAGAGCAGCAGCCTTGTAGCGGGGCGACTCCTCGTCGAAGAACTCACCCTTGGCGTTCAGCTTCTTGATCAGGTCGATGTGGGCCAGAATATCCGGCTTGAGGGCGGCCACCTTTTCCACCTCGGCAAAGTAGGCTTCCACAGCGGCCAGCGGGTCGGCGTCGAAGTCGTCGTTGATGCAGTCCCACAGGTCCTGCGGGCGGAAGTCGATCTCGTAATACTTGCCGGTGTTCTTGCCGTACAGGTGGTGTGCGCTGCCGATCCAGTAATCGTAGCCGGTGCGCTTGTCCTCGCTGAGGATGTCCCACTCGATGCCGCACAGGATGTCCACCTTGCCCTTGTACTCGGCCTTGAGCTTGGCGATGGTGGCCTTGTACTGGGCGGTGCGGCTGGGGCTCATGCAGTATTCGCGGTCGCGCTGGGTGTAGCTATGGCCGGTGAAGCCCAGCGTGGTCAGGCCCTGCGCGCACGCAGCGCTTGCCATATCCTGCAAGGTATTTTTGCCATCGCACATGGTGGAGTGGCAATGGACACTGGACTTCTTATAATCTGCCATAATTGCTTCACTGCATCCTTTCCTGCTTGACCTTATGGTCAATGACGTGTCGTTTTTCCAGTTCACGGGTCACGTCCTCCACCGTGATGCCGGCGCTGACCATCAGCACCAGAACATGGTAGGCCAGATCACTGATCTCGTAAACGGTTTCTTCCTTGTCCTCTTTTTCGCCTGCAATGATGACCTCGGTGCACTCTTCGCCCACCTTTTTCAGGATCTTCTCCTTGCCCTTTTCAAACAGGTAGGTGGTGTAGCTGCCCTCTTTGGGGGAATCCTTGCGGCCTTTGATCAGCTCATACAGGCCCTGCCAGCTGAACTGTTTCAGCTCCGGGGAGACGTATACTTCGTTGAAGAAACAGCTCTCGGCCCCGGTGTGGCAGGCCGGGCCGGACTTGACCACTTCCACCACCAGTGCGTCCTTGTCGCAGTCGGCAGTGATGGACACCACCCGCTGCACGTTGCCGCTGGTCTCGCCCTTGCGCCAGATCTCCTGACGGCTGCGGCTCCAGAACACGGTGCGTCCTTCGGCGATGGTGAGGGCCAGCGTCTCGGCGTTCATGTACGCGAGGGTAAGCACCTCTTTGGTGTAGTGATCCTGCACGATGGCAGGGATCAGGCCCTTTTCGTCAAATTTCAGCTCCATGGTCGTTTCTCCCTCCCCGGATGGGGATAGCTCTAGTTTAGCGTATTCGGCTTGCAAACGCAAGGGGTACGGCGTATTTTTACAGGCGCATTTCCATGCCATTCTCCGCCAGATATTCCTTCAGGTCCCGGATGGTCAGCAGCTTCTGGTGGAAGATGCCGGCCGCAAGGCCCGCGTCGATGCCCTTGTGGTGGAACAGCTCCAGAAAATCCTCTTTTTTTCCGGCACCGCCGCTGGCGATGATGGGCACGTCCACCCGGGCCGCCACAGCGTCCAGCATTTCCAGATCAAAGCCATTGCGCACGCCGTCGGTGTCGATGCTGTTCAGGCAGATCTCCCCGGCACCGTGGTCCACGCACCAGCGGATCCAGTCCAGCGCATCCCGGCCGGTGTCCTCGCGGCCGCCCTTGGCGAATACCCGGAACTGGCCATTCACCCGTTTGACATCCGCCGAGAGCACCACGCACTGGTTGCCGTAGCGCCGGGCCGCCGCCGGGATCAGGTCGGGGTCGCGCAGGGCACCGGAGTTGACGCTGACCTTGTCGGCACCGCATTTCAGCACCCGGTCAAAGTCCTCCAGCGTGTTGATGCCGCCGCCCACGGTGAGCGGGATAAATACCTCGCTGGCCACCCGGGTGAGGATGTCGGTGAAGAGGGCGCGGCCCTCAAAGCTGGCGGTGATGTCGTAGAACACCAGCTCGTCGGCCCCGGCCGCATTGTACATCCGGGCCATCTCCACGGGGTCGGCCACATCCCGGATGCCGGCAAAGTTCGTGCCCTTGACCACGCGCCCGCTGCGCACGTCCAGGCAGGGGATAATGCGTTTTGTGATCATATCGGTTTCCCCTCCGTTCAATCCTGTACCAGTTGTACGCAGCGTTCAAGGTCCAGTGCGCCGGTGTACAGGCTCTTGCCCAGAATCGCGGCTGCGGTGCCCATCTCTTTCAGCTCCAGAAGCTCCGCCTCGGACGAGATGCCGCCGCTGGCCGTAAAGGCCACGCCGGGCACCTCTGCTGCCAGCTGGCGGTACAGGGCCAGATTGGTGCCCTGCATGGCACCGTCGCAGGCGATATCGGTGTAGATGATGGCGGTGCACCCGGCGTCTGCCAGCCGCCTGCAGAAGTCCACGCCCGGCTCGGCGCTGACCTCTTTCCAGCCGTGGATGGCCACATAGCCGTCCTTGGCATCCACGCCCACGGCGATTCTGTCGCCGTATTTTTGCAGCATCCGGGCGGTGAACGCAAAGTCCGTCACCGCCACACTGCCCAGGATGCAGCGCCCCACGCCGAGGGAAAGATAGTTTTCAATGCGCTCCTCGGTGCGGATGCCGCCGCCCACCTCGATGTACAGCCCGCCCTGTTTGGCCAGTGCGGCAATGGTGTCGTAGTTGGAAAGGGTGCCGTCCTTTGCGCCGTCCAGATCGACAACGTGGAGGTTCTTTGCGCCTGCGGTCAAGAACTGCCGTGCCTGGGCACAGGGGTCCTCACCGTATACGGTCATGCGGCTGTAGTCGCCCTGGGTCAGGCGCACCACCTTGCCGCCGCGCAGATCAATGGCTGGAAACAGTTGCATCATATTCTCCTTATAACTCCGCAAACGCTTTCAGGATGCGCAGGCCGGTGTCGCCGCTCTTTTCCGGGTGGAACTGGGTGCCGTACACCTTGCCCGCCCGTACCGCGCCGGTGACCGGGATGGAATACTCGCTGGTCGCCAGTGTACTCTCGGTACAGTTCTTGCCGTAATAGCTGTGGACGTAATATACATACTCGCCCTCGCGGATATACTGGAACAGCGGGTCGTCCTTCACGATGTGCAAAGCGTTCCAGCCGATCTGCGGCACCTTCAGGCTCTTGTCCGCAAGGTCCGGCTCCAGCGGGCACACCTCGCCTTGGATAAATCCCAGGCCCGCGTGTTCGCCGTACTCATAGCTTTTTTCAAACAGCAGCTGCATGCCCAGGCAGATGCCCAGCAGCGGCTTTTTTTCCGCCTCGGCCCGGATGACCGGCACAAGGCCGGTGGCCACCAGCTTGTCCATGGCGTCGCTAAAGGCACCCACGCCGGGCAGGATGAGCCGGTCGGCTTTGCGGATGGTATCGGGGTCGGCGGTGACCACCGTGTCCTGCCCCAGCTGTACAAGGCTGGATTTCAGGCTGAACAGGTTGCCCACGCCGTAATCCATGATCGCGATCATACCAGCAGTCCTTTCGTGGAGGGGATCTCGTCCTTGTGGGCTTCGTCGATCTTCACCGCCGCACCCAGCGCATGTCCGGCCCCCTTGAAGCAGGCTTCGAGGATGTGGTGAGTATTTTCGCCCGCAAATTGTACAAAGTGGACGGTGGCGGGCACGCTGCGGGCAAAGCCCAGCCAGAATTCCTTGGCGCACTCCACGTCAAAATCGCCCACCTTCTCGGTGGTGCAGTGGATGTCCCAGTTCAGGGTGCAGCGGCCGGACAGGTCCACCGCGCACAGGATCAGCGCTTCGTCCATGGGCAGGTGGAAGCTGCCGTAGCGCTGGATGCCGCGCATATCGCCCAGCGCCCGGGCAAACGCCTGCCCCAGCGCGATGCCCACATCCTCGGTGGTGTGGTGGTAGTCCACCTCCACGTCCCCGTGGCAGGTGAGCACCAGATCGAACCGGCCGTGCCGGGCAAACAGCTCCAGCATGTGGTTCAGGAAGCCGCACCCCGTGTCGATCTCGTAACGGCCGGAGCCGTCCAGATCCAGCGTCAGGTCGATCTGGGTCTCGTTGGTGTTGCGTTCCAGAGAGATCATCCGGTTTTCCATGGTTCATTCCTCCAGAATTTTGTCCAGTGTTTCCACAAGGGCCTGCATCTGCTCCGGCGTGCCGATGGTGATGCGCAGCCAGTTGGCGATGCGGGGTGCGTCAAAATGCCGCACCAGAATGCCGTTTCTCTTCAACTCTTTGTATAGTGTTCCGCCGTCTTTCCGGCCCGTACTTGCAAACAGGAAGTTGGACCGGCTGTCCAGCACTGCAAAGCCGCGGGCTTCCAGCTGCTGCTTCGTCCAGCTGCGGGTGTCCACGATGGCGGCACGGGTGCGGTCAAAGTAGGCCGTATCTTCCAGCGCGGCCTGCCCGGCTTTCAGGGTCAGGCGGTTGATGTTGTAGGGGTTCAGGCTGAACTTGACCCGGTTCAGGTCGGCAATGAGCTTTGCATTGCCCATGGCCAGACCCAGCCGGGCACCGGCCAGCTGGCGGGACTTGGAAAAGGTCTGCACCACCAGCAGGTTCTCGTACCGGTCGATGAGGGGCACGCAGCTCTCGCCGCCAAAGTCCACATAGGCCTCGTCCACGATGACCACGTTGTCGGGGTTGGCCTGCAGGATGCCCTCGATGGCGCTGCGCGGCAGGGCAAGGCCGGTGGGGGCGTTGGGGTTGGCGATGACGATGGTCTGGTGCAGACCATCGTAGTCCTTCGGGTCCAGCGTGAAATCATCCTTCAGCGGGATGATGTGGCTGGGGATGTGCAGCAGCCCGCACCACACGCCGTAGCAGCCATAGGTGATGTCAGCATAGGCCAGCGGGTGCTGTTCGTCGCAGAAAGCCCGCAGCGCAAAGAACAGGTTCTCGTCGCTGCCGTTGCCGGGCATGATCTGATCCGGCTGCAGGCCAAAATGGGCCGCCGCTGCCCGCAGCAGGTCGGCACAGGCGGGGTCGGAGTAAAGGCGGAGCTTTTCCACCTCGGCTTCACTCACCGCCGCCACCACCGCCGGGGACGGCAGATAAGGGCTTTCGTTGGTGTTCAGTTTGATGTACTGCTGGTCCTGCGGCTGTTCGCCCGGCGTATAGGGGGTGACAGCGGACAGGGTGGGGGAAAGAAAACGGCTCATAATGGTTTCCTCCGGTCTATTCTGTTATGGCGAACGACCTCGCCTCTTTCACTTCTCGTACCGGATGGTCACGCTCTTTGCGTGGGCGTGCAGGCCCTCGCGCTCCGCAAAGTCGGCAATGCGGGGGGCCACTTCGCCCAGTGCCTCGCGGGTGTAGTAGAGGAAGCTGGACTTCTTGACGAAGTCGTCCACGCCCAGCGGGCTGGAGAAGCGGGCCGTGCCGCTGGTGGGCAGGGTGTGGTTGGGGCCGGCGAAGTAATCGCCCAGTGCCTCCGGCACGTTGCGGCCCAGAAAGATGCTGCCCGCGTTTTTGATCTCGTTCAGCACGCCGAAGGGGTCCTCCACGCACACTTCCAGATGCTCCGGGGCGATGATGTTGCAGGCTTCGATGGCCTTGTGCAGGTCGGTGCAGACGATGATCTTGCCGTTGTCGTCCACGCTGGCGCGGGCGATGGCGGCGCGGGGAAGCAGAGAGATCTGCACTTCCAGCTCGGCCTGCACGGCCTTGGCGAGGTCGGCGCTGTCGGTGACCAGTACGGGGCTGGCCAGCTTGTCGTGCTCGGCCTGGCTCAGCAGGTCGGCAGCCACCCAGGCGGGGTTGCAGCCGCCGTCGGCCAGCACCAGAATCTCGCTGGGGCCTGCGATCATATCAATGCCCACCTTGCCGAACACCTTGCGCTTGGCAGTAGCCACATAGATGTTGCCGGGGCCCACGATCTTGTCCACGGCAGGGATGCTCTGGGTGCCATAGGCCAGCGCCGCCACAGCCTGTGCGCCGCCGGTCTTGAAAATTTTGGTCACGCCTGCCGTGGCGGCGGCGGCCAGAATGACCGGGTTCACCTTGCCGTCCTTCCCGGCGGGGGTGGTCATGACGATCTCTGCCACGCCCGCCACCTTGGCGGGGATCACATCCATAAGCACGGTGGAGGGGTAAGCCGCCGTGCCGCCGGGCACATACACGCCCGCCTTTTCAATGGGGGTGTACTTCTGCCCCAGCACGATGCCGGGCTTGTCGTTCACCACAAAGTTCTTGTGCACCTGCTGGCGGTGGAAGTTCTCGATGTTGGCCGCCGCCTGCCGCAGGGTCTCGAGGAAATAGGGGTCCATGCCTGCAAAGGCCTCGTCGATCTCTTCCTGTGTGACCTGCAGGTTTTCAATGACAGCCCCGTCAAATTTCAGGGCGTAGTCCTTCAGGGCCTCGTCGCCCCGGGCACGCACATCGGCAATGATGCCGTCCACCACGTCCTCCACGTTCTTCTCGGCGCGGATGTCGCGGTTCAGGATCTCTTCGGGCTTCAGCTCGTCGAAGTTGTACAGCTTGATCATCTTGCTTCCTCCTTGTTCTGCAGCTGCGCCCGCAGCTTTTCCAGCATGGTGTCCATTTCAGCGTGCTTGAACTGGTAGCTCGCCTTGTTGGCAATGAACCGGGCCGAGATGGGCAAAAATTCGGTGACCACCTTCAGGCCGTTCTCCCGCAGGGTGGTGCCGGTCTCCACGATATCCACAATGACATCCGACAGGCCCAGGATCGGGGCCAGCTCGATGGAGCCGTTCAGCTTGATGATGTCGATGTCCCGCCCCTGCGAGGCGTAGTAGGCTTTTGCAATGTTGACGAATTTGGTGGCTACCCGCACCGGTCGGCCGGGGTCGTCCTGATAATCGGCCGGGGCCGCCACGCACATGCGGCATTTGCCAAGGCCGGTGTCCAGCAGCTCGTACACGTCGGCTTCCGCCTCGGTGAGGATGTCCTTGCCCACGATGCCCACATCCGCCGCGCCGTGTTCGACGTAGATGGCCACATCGCTGGGCTTGACGAGGAAGTAGCGGATGCCGGCCGCCGGGTTCTCCACCACCAGCTTGCGGGTAGCGTTGTAGTCCTCCGGGCAGCCGTAGCCGATGCCGGCCAGCAGATTGTAGACCTTGTCGCCCAGACGGCCCTTGGGCAGGGCCACGTTCAGCATCACCTTGTCGGTGCTGTTCTTCTGCACCGGCGGCAGGGGAGCGCTCAGGCGGTCCAGCTCGTCCAGATAGACCGCAAAGCCAATGGCACCGGCCCCGGGGGTGAACTGCTGCATCAGCAGATCGTACCGGCCGCCCTTGAGCAGGGGGCGGGGCAGGGCTTTGAGGTAGCCTTGAAAAACAAGGCCGTTGTAGTATTCCATCTCACCGGCCAGGGTCAGGTCCAGCCGGATGGCACCGCCCGCCTGTTCCAACGGCCCGGCCAGCCCCTGCAGCTCTGCCACCGCAGCCCGCATGGCGTCGTTGCGGCACAGGGCTTCGGCACAGGGCAGGGTGTCGGCGTAGCCGCCGCAGAGGGTCAGCACCCGGCACAGGGTGTCGGCGGCGTCCTCGTCCAGCCCGGCGGCGAAGGCAGCGGCCCGCAGCTCGTGGGCGTTTTTCTGGCCCAGCTTGCGCAGCAGGCCCGCGCGGGCGTCCTCCGGCACCTGCAAAGCATCGAACAGGCCGAACAGATAGCCCATGTGGCTCACTTCCAGCACCCAGTCGGTGCCCAGCTGCCCCAGCGACTGCGCCGCAAGACACACGGCCTGCTGCACTTCCGCTTCGCCCACACCGCCCAGAAATTCCAGACCCATCTGGCCGATCTCCTTGAAGGTGTGGCTCTCTGCCGAGGGGCGGTAGACGTTTTCGTGGTAGTAGTAGCGCAGCGTCTCGCCGGGGGCGGGCTGCGCCGTTTTGGCAATGGAGAGGGTCACGTCCGGCTTGAGAGCCAGCAGACGGCCGTCCAGGTCGGTGAAGGTGATGACCTGCTCCGACGAAAGAAAGCTGCGGTTGGCCTGATACAGGCTGTACTCCTCAAACCGGCCCATGTGGTACTTGCGGCACCCTGCGGCCTCGTACAGCGCCCGCAGTGCAAAGGAGGCACGTTCCTTGGGCTGCAGCGTCGAAAGATCAAATTCCATGTCGGATCCCCCTGTTCTTCTTACACCATCCTGCACCGGTCCTCCCGGCCGGTGGGTGCGGCACCTTCCGCACACAATGGGCACACCCGGGTATGTTCTGTCTTTATTTTACTTTATCTTGGTAAAGTTGTAAAGCAGGAAAGTGACAGTGTTTGCAGCTCCATCTTACATTTTTTCGGTGCGTTTGTACAGAAAGGCGAAAATGTTTCACCGCCGGGCCGCAAGAGTTGACGGCGGGCGAACACAAAAAAGCCACCCGCAGTCTCCTGCGGATGGCTCAGTCAGCACATCTTAACCCAGCAGCTCCAGCACACCGGCCTTGGGGCGGGCACCCACGGCCTGACGCACCAGCTTGCCCTGCTCGAACACCAGCAGGGTGGGGATGCTCATCACCCCGAACTGTGCCGCCAGATCCGGCTGCTCGTCCACATTCACCTTGCCCACCTTGACGTCGGTGCGCTCTTCGGCCACCTCATCCACGATGGGGCTGAGCATGCGGCAGGGGCCGCACCAGCTGGCCCAGAAGTCCAGCAGCACCGGCTTGTCGCTGTGCAGCACCTCCTGCGCAAAGTTTTCGGTCGTAATGGTCACAACTGCCATATTTTATCCCTCCGTAAAAGGTGTTTGTTTTTCTGACAGCATCAGTATACCCCGGATGCCGCATGTTTTTCCGTGACCGGGTCACACAAAAACGCGCCGCCGGGCACTCAGGCACGGCAGCGCGCTGCAAAATCGGTTTTACTTGTTCAGCATCTCATGTGCGGTCTTGCAGATGGTGGCAGCATCCAGGCCGTACTTTGCCAGCAGGTCCCATGCGGGGCCGGAGCAGCCGAACACATCCTGCACGCCCACGCGGCGCACGGGGGTGGGCAGCTTCTCGGACAGGACGGCGCACACGGCTTCGCCCAGACCGCCGATGACGTTGTGCTCCTCGGCGGTGATCACCTTGCCGCACTCTTTGGCCGCCTTCAGGATGATCTCCTCGTCCAGCGGCTTGATGGTGTGGATGTTGATGACGCGGGCATGGATGCCCTCGGCGGCCAGCTGCTCGGCAGCGATGCGGGCCTCGTTGACCATCAGGCCGGTGGCGATGATGGCAATGTCATTGCCCTCGGTGATCTGCTCGCCCTTGCCGATCTCAAAGTGGTAGTTGTCGGCATCGTGGAACACGGGCACCGCCAGACGGCCGAAGCGCAGGTAGACCGGGCCTTCCATGGCGTAGGCGGCACGCACAGCGGCGCGGGCCTCCACGTCATCGGCGGGGCAGATGACGGTCATGCCGGGGATGCTGCGCATGAGGGCAAAGTCCTCGCAGCACTGATGGGATGCACCGTCCTCACCCACCGAGATGCCGCCGTGGGTGGCACCGATCTTCACGTTCAGGTGGGGGTAGCCGATGGAGTTGCGCACCTGCTCAAAGGCACGGCCGGCGGCAAACATGGCAAAGCTGGAAACAAAGGGCACATAGCCCATGGTGGACAGGCCGGCGGCCACGCCCATCATGTTGCCCTCGGCAATGCCGCAGTCAAAGTGGCGGTCCGGGTAAGCCTTGCGGAACATGCCGGTCTTGGTGGCGGCAGCCAGGTCAGCGTCCAGCACCACCAGGTCGTCGTGGCCCTCAGCGGCTAGCTCCTTCAGGGTGTTGCCGTAGCTTTCACGGGTAGCGATCTTTTTCACGTCTGCCATCTTACTTCTCCTCCTGTTCCAGCGCGGCGTAGGCGGCGTTTAGTTCTTCCATAGCGACCTTGTATTCGTCGTCGTTGGGGCCCTTGCCGTGCCAGTCCACGGAGTTGCTCATAAAGGAAACGCCCTTGCCCTTGGTGGTGTCCATGATGATGCAGGTGGGCTTGTCGTTCTCGGCATGGAAAGCCTGGATGGCGGCCTCGATCTGGTCATAGTCGTGGCCATTGATGGTCAGCACGTTGAAGTTGAAGGCCTTCATCTTCTCTTCCAGCGGCTCGCTGCTCATGACCGTCTCGGTGGAGCCGTCGATCTGCAGGCGGTTGCGGTCCAAGAACACGCACAGGTTGCTCAGGCCGTAGTGGGCGGCAAACATAAAGGCCTCCCAGCACTCACCCTCTTCCACCTCGCCGTCACCCACGACGGCAAACACGTTGATGGGCTTGCCTGCGTGCTTGGCACCCAGTGCCATGCCGCAGGCTGCAGAGATGCCCTGGCCCAGACTGCCGGTGGACATGTCCACACCCGGCGTCTCGTTCATGTTGGGGTGGCCCTGCAGGTAGCTGCCGATCTTGCGCAGGGTCTTGAGGTCCTCCACCGGGAAGTAGCCGCGCTCTGCCAGAGCAGCGTACAGTGCCGGAGCGGCATGGCCCTTGGACAGCACCAGACGGTCGCGGTCGGCCTTCTTCGGATCCTTCGGGTCGATGTTCATTTCCACGAAATAGAGGTAGCTCAGCAGCTCGGCGATGTCCAGACTGCCGCCCGGATGACCGCACTTTGCGCTGTGCGTGCCCTCGATCACGCCCATGCGGATGTGACAGGCGTGCTTTGCCAGGGTAAGTTTTTCTGCATTTGTCATGATGGTCCTCCCGTATGAACCTCAGATTTGCAAGCGTTCCAAAAAAGCCGTTTTACGCCCTGCCGGGCAGGTGTGTCCCAGCAGCGCACTCTTTTTCAAGTTTATATTAGCTATTCTATGCAAAAAGGTCAAGTTCCTTCATGCAAAATGTACATACACGGGGAAATCTTGCCCGAAAAGTTCCGCTTTTTGGTCAATTTGCGGGTCGTTTGCCGCATCTTGACAGCCGCCGGGGCATTTGCTATAATTTTGTCAAAATCCGGCACGGAGCCGGGTGTGCGGGCAGAAGTCCGTTTTCTCCATGCGGAGGATATTTTTGTCCAGAGTATTTTTTCAAAAGACGCCACGAAGGGGTCTGTTTCCGGTCGGAACGCCGGGAGCAGGCCCCTTTTTTATGCAAAGGAGGACTTTTTCATGAACACCAAGACTGTTTCGCCCGCCCGCCGCATCGTGCTGGCAGCATTGTTCCTTGCGCTGGCCTTTGTGCTGCCCATGGTCACCGGCCATGTGCCGCAGGTGGGCAACATGCTGTGCCCCATGCATTTTCCCATTCTGCTGTGCGGCTTTGTGTTGGGCGGCCCCTGGGGGCTGGCCGTGGGCTTTGTGGCTCCGCTGCTGCGCTCGGTGCTGTTCGGCATGCCGCCGATGTTTCCCATCGCCGTCTCCATGGCCTTTGAGCTGGCCGCCTACGGCCTTGTGTCCGGCCTTGTCTGGCGCAGAGTGAAGCACACCCTGCCCATGATGTATATCGCTCTCGTCACCGCCATGGTGGCGGGGCGTCTGGTGTGGGGTGCTGTGCGCTTCATGCTGGCAGGCCTCACCGGAGGCAGTTTCCCCTTCCAGGCCTTTTTGTCCGGTGCATTGCTTACCGCCGTGCCGGGCATCCTGGCCCAGCTGGTGCTGATCCCCCTGATCCTCACGGCCCTGGAAAAGGCAGGGTTTATGGACTAAGGCCTTTTCGGGAAAGCGCATCAGCGATAATTTCTGTCGTAATACATATAGGTCATCGCACTGTTCGCAAGTGCCGATACCCGGCTATTATATGCGGTCAGTTCGGTATTTGTCCTCACAGCGTCCAGCTGCCCATAGATCCTCTGGTTTCCCTGCTCAATGCGGTTCAGGGTATGATTGCTCTGGTTCAGGCATTCATAAAGGCCCTGATTGACCTGCTGCAGCTTTCGCAGTTCTCGTACTGCCTGCTGTAAATTTGTAAGGACAGCGTGCCTCCACGAATCCTCATCAAACCGGTCATAGCAGCCTTTCTTTCCTTCCAGTGTGTTCGTAATGCCCGTTGAGAGATAGTGGTGGAAACACGCCATGGGGATCAGGCTTCTGTAGGCTTCGTGGATCGTTCCGCGGGAATACAGTCTTGCCCGGGCCTGCTCCAGTTTTGCCTGCTGCTGCAGCAGCAGTTCCTTTTCACTCTGGAGCTGTTTCCTGTAAGCACGTTCTTTTTCTACTCTCTTTTTGTCTGCAGCCACGGCACTATCATACTTTGCCCATTTTTCGTTGCGTATTTCCCTATCCGCAGCACGCTGGTAGATGTTTCCCCAGACCGTTCCGAACACACCGAGAGCGATCGCAATAACAATGCCCAACGAGATGCTTCGAACAACACCAGAGATGGGGATCCCCAGAAGAAAAACCATATACCAGCCGCCGTTTTGAACGAACGGATTTCCGCCGTCTGTTGGTTCTGGAGGATCGACTTCCCTTGGGTGTCCAAGCCGCTGCATCTGGTAGTCCAGATTGGCGATCAACCGCTGTGTCGTATAGAGTTCCCTTTCTACATCGCAGATTTTTCCGACATAATCGGTCAGAGCCTGATTATAATATCCCATTGATCTTTCCTCCAAATCAGCTGTAGATCATCCATGCACTCATTGCAAGATATGCCACTCCGCATAGGATCCCGACAAGGATCGGATACGCCGCCGCTACCATGTATGCATCCACAGCAATGATCAGACAGCCGATCGGCGGACAAATGCATGCGATCACAAAACCCGCTATCAACATCGTTAAATACATTTTTCCATCCTCCCTTTAAAAGCAACAGCCGCCTGCCCTCTTTTTGAAGAAAGCAGACGGCTGTTGCTTTATTTCATCTGTACCATTGCTCAGAATCCATCTGTCAACCGAATTGCCAGCAAAAACAGCCACTTAACGATGGTTACGCAGATAGTTGCATAGCCCACAACCACCGACAGGAGTGCTTTTTTCACCTGCCCGCCGTCCGAATTCAGCGACTGCAGTGTTTCTGCCGAAAGGAATCGGCACATCCATCCCCGGCCATTGCTGATATCCCGCCAGGAAAACCATGCGCCGATCAGCAGAATCACGATCAATACCACCAACTGATCCATTTTCTATTCCTCCGTTTTCTGGATTCATTCCAGTGCAGCCTTCCCCAAAGCAAGCCGCACTTTGCAGCTTTTAAAGAGCAGATCCGGTGAGTTCATTGTTCCACACTGATCCTGATGGCCGATCTGCTCCTTTACTACAGGTCCATCACTTTCTTAGCGTTCTTCAAACCAGATGCAGCCGTTCCGATCTTCCGGGCGGTTGTAGCCGTGGGTCCAGCCTTTCTGGCAACGGCAGTAAACCCTATCCCCGTTCCAGTCACTCCGGTCAGCATAGATACACTCCATGCAGTTTCCACAGAAGCAGCCCTCCGGCAGCACGATCATGCGCTTGTTCCGGGTATCAACTTTTTCCATCGTCAATTCCTCCCTGATATAAGATTGGCTCTTTTTCTATTTTGATTTTCCCATGATCGTTCGATGCCCGATAGACCACCATTTCCCGCTCAGGCATTTTAACGACCGGAAAATACAAACAAGTTATTTCTTCTGGCATTGCTTCCAAAATCTGGCCGATGTACAATTTGTCACCCGGCGAAAGACTCTCTGCTCCACCAAAATGCACATGAAAGATGCCCATAAATTCAATTCCATCTTTGAACCATTCCTCGATCTTCCGGTTCAAATACGCAATATTTGGCGTATAACTGCACGGAGAACCGCCCGTCTTTCCGTAGTCCAAGACATGGCATGTGACCACTCCATTTTTTCCGCCAAGAATTCCGCCTATCTCTGGCGGCTCACACGGAAGTTTTTTCAGGATCTCTCCCATCACAGATTCCGACTTTACGACCATTTGCAGTTCCTCTCTCGCCAAAAGCCGTATTTTTATTGCATATTTGTATTATAGATAATATTTATCTATTAGTCAATAGAAAAATTCTTCTTGCCTATCCTTAATAGTAAGGAGGGCAACAGCCATGAAGAACAGACTCAAAGACTTACGAGAAGATCACGACCTTACGCAACAGATGGTTGCTGACCAAATCGGTATCACACAGCGGAAGTACAGCTACATCGAGACAGGCATTCAACAGCTCACAGCAGAATTGCTGGTTTCTCTTGCTTTGTTGTACAACGTGAGCATCGACTATCTTCTTTGCCAGACGGATAACCCCAATCGTTATTGATTTTCAAATTTTACACGCAAAAAACGGCCGCCGCCCTCGCAACGAGGACAGCGGTCGTTCGCATTTTTTAAAATTTAGGTTTTCTCACTGAGCCAGGAACCCCGGCAGAGCCTTGCCCTGCTTGCGCCACTGGTGATACTCTGCGGTGGCGGCAAATTCCACGTCACCGGCAGAGTTCAGGGCCGTTTCCACCGAGTCCTGCACCACGCCGATGATAAAGCCCACGCCTACCATCTGCATGGCCACGTCGTTGGAGATGCCGAACAGGGAGCAGGCCATGGGGATCAGCAGCAGGGAGCCGCCGGCCACGCCGGAGGCACCGCAGGCACCCAGAGCGCTCATGGCACTCAGCACGATGGCGGCCGGCAGGGACACCTGAATGCCCAGCGTGTTGGCGGCGGCCAGCGTCATGATGGTGATAGTGATGGCGGCACCGTCCATGTTGATGGTGGCGCCCAGCGGGATGGACACGGAATACATGTCCTTATCCAGCCCCAGCTTCTCACACAGGGCCATATTCACGGGGATGTTGGCGGCGGAGCTGCGGGTGAAGAAGGCGGTCAGACCGGACTCCTTCAGGCAGCGGAACACCAGCGGGTACGGGTTGCAGTGCAGGTAGATGAACATGATGAACGGCGAAACGATGAGGGCCATGAACAGCATGGTGCCCACCAGCAGGGCCAGCAGCTTGCCGTACTGGGTAAAGATGGCCAGGCCGTTGCCGGAAACGTTGGTGTACACCAGACCCATGATGCCGAAGGGTGCCAGATTGATGATCCAGCGCACGATCTGGGACACCGCATCGGCGGTGTTGGCCATAAAGGTCTTGGTGCTCTCCGAGCCGATGCCCTTCATGGCAATGCCGAACATGCAGGCCCAGAACAGGATGCCGATGTAGTTGCCGTTCATGATGGCCGCCACGGGGTTGGCCACAAAGTTGGTGAGCAGGGTGCTCATCACTTCGCCCAGACCCTGGGGGATCACGTCGGACTGGGCAGCGTCTGCCAGCACCACCTTGACCGGGAACATAAAGCTGGTAATTGCCGCCAGGGCTGCTGCCAAAAAGGTGGTGAGCATGTACAGCCAGATCACCGTGCCAAAGCGGCGGTCCAGCCTGGAAGAACCCTGTGCCAGGGCGCTTGCCACGATCACGAACACCAGCACCGGGGCAATGCCCTTCAATGCGCCGACGAACAGGCTGCCGAACTCAGCCACCCAACCGGCACCCGGGGCCACCAGTGCCAGCACCACGCCGACTGCCAGGCCCACCAGGATACGGAGGATCAGGCTGATGCTGTTGTATTTTGCAACAGCAGCTTTCAGGGTCTTCATAATATGATAACACTCCTCTTTATGCTGTACGCCTCATGCGTACAGTTTTCTGTCTCTTTCCCAAGAACAAGTGTCATTATAGCACAGACGGTCCAAAAGAGGAAGTATTTCCAGGCATTTTTCTCTCTCGTTTTCCAATTTTTGTGAACTTTTATTTTTTCGCCCCGAAAACTGTATTTGCACAAAATACAGTTTTGCAGTTTTGACGACAAAAAAAGCACCCCCTGCCCCGGGGCCGGGCCCTCGGGGCAAAGGGTGCTATGTTGTGTTTTTGGCTCAGCTGTGCTGCTGGGTCAGGGCCAGCTTCTGGTAGGCGATGCGGGGCGTTCCGTCCGCCACATGGATGATGCCGCAGCGCGTAAAGCCGTTCTTTTCCAGCAGATGCTGCATGATCTGGTTGTCGGCATGGGTATCTGCCCGCAGGCTCTGGCAGTGCTCCAGACACCACTCGATGACCGCCGAAGCCACCCCCTTGCTCTTGCCGGAGGAGGCCAGCCGGTGGATGGTGCCATAGGGCAGGGTATCGTTCAGCCATGCACCGTCCTCGATCACCTGATAGGTGGGGTCCACTCCCAGAATGAAAGCGAACACGCCCAGCAGCTGGCCGTTGACCACATACACGAACAGCCGGTTGGAGTCGATGTCCTCCTCCAGAAGCTCCTGCGGGGGAAAGTTGTCGCCCCACTGGGTGGGGTTGCCCGAAGCCGCCATGGCTTCCCGCGCATGGGCATAGATCTGCAGGATCTGCGGCAGATCTCCTCTCACTGCTCCACGAAACATCTGTTTACACCCTCTTATCCTGCCGCATATTCTCCGCAAGGAAGGCGCGGCACAGCTTTGTTGCACTTGTTATTATACTACATCCTGCCAGAAAACACCAGTTTTTTGTGCATCGGCACAACTGCAAAAAAGCAGGGCACCGTGCGTCTCACACCGGTGCCCTGCTCAGGGGGGAAAGTGATTCTCTTGCCTGGAATGCTCAGGCGGTGGTCCGGCTGCGGACTGCGCGCACCTGACGGTACTCACGGGGGCTCAGGCCGTAGCGCTCGTGGAACAGACGATAAAAATAGCTGGTGTTCTCGTAACCCACCTGGGCAATGATCTGCTGGATGTTCAGATCGCTGCGGCGCAGCAGGCGGGCCGCCGTCTCCATGCGGTGCCTCTGCAGCAGCTCCTTGTAGGTCTTGCCGGTCTGCGCACGCACGCACTCGCTGACGTATGCCAGCGAAACGCCATAGGCCCGCGCCACGTTGGACAGGCTGGCCTCGCGGTAATTCTGGGTGATCTCCTGCAGAGCCGCCCGCACCAGCGCGTCGCGGCTGACGGCTTCCGTGCGGCTCTCCAGCATCTCGTTCTTGGTCTGCATCATCTGGATCTCCTCTGTAACGGTGCGGCGGGCGGGGACTGGGGGAAGCCGGACACCCGCCGCACGGGAACTGCAGGTCTTGCTTGAAGGCCCTTACACTTCGTATACGAAACACGGTCCCGGAAGATTGCACGAAATGATAAAAATTTTTGAATTATTTTTCCCAGCAAAAAGGGCCGCCTGTGCACGAACTGCACAGCGCGGCCCATCTGGAAGAAAATGAGGAAAATCGCTTGATCAAAACATGCTCTCGTCCTTGTAACGGCCGGTGCGCACGAACTGCACCCACTCGGCCACGTTCACCGCGTGGTCGCCGATGCGTTCCAGATATTTGATCACCATCAGCAGGTCCAGCGCAGCGTCCACCTTAGCGGGGTCGGCTGCGATTTCCTGCGCGAGGGTGTGCTTGATGGCATTGAAGTCAAAGTCCACGGCGTCGTCGGCCGCAATGACCTTGCGGGCGGCCAGCTCGTCCTCCGCGGTCAGTGCCGCCATGGCGTCCTGGATCATCTGGTATGCCTTGCGGCCCATGGCAATGGCCTGGCTCACCGCCGGGTCGCCCTCCTTGCGCACGGTGACCAGATGCGGGATGATCTCGGCAATGTCCGAAGCATGGTCGCCGATGCGCTCAATGTCGGTGACCACCTTCATGGCGGTGGAGATGCGGCGCAGGTCACCGGCCACCGGCTGCTGGCGCAGCAGCAGGGTCATGCAGCGGTGCTCGATGTCCCGCTCCATGTTGTTGATGCGGCTGTCGCCCTTCACGATCTTCTGGGCGGCTTCGGCATCGGCGGTGCACAGTGCTTCCAGCGCGGCCTCCACGGCCTCGGCAGAGTTGCTGCCCATTTCCACCAGCGCCGCCTTGAGGGCTTCCAGATCGGTGTCGTACTGTTTGCGGATGCTCATTGGTCTTTCCTCCTCGATTTAACCGAACCGGCCGGAGATGTAATCCTCGGTGCGCTTGTCCTGCGGGGCGCTGAAGATCTGGTTGGTGGGGCCCACCTCCACCAGCTCGCCCAGCAGGAAGAAGGCCGTGCGGTCGCTGATACGGGCAGCCTGCTGCATATTGTGGGTGACGATGACCACCGTGTAGTTCTTTTTCAGCGCGCTCATCAGCTCTTCCACCTTCATGGTGGAGCCGGGGTCCAGGGCGCTGGTGGGCTCGTCCATCAGCAGCACTTCGGGCTTGACCGCCAGGGCGCGGGCGATGCACAGGCGCTGCTGCTGGCCGCCGGACAGGCCCAGGGCGCTCTTTTTCAGGCGATCCTTCACCTCATCCCACAGGGCCGCCCCCCGCAGGGAGCTTTCCACCAGCTCATCCAGCTCTGCCTTGCTGCGCACCCCGTGGAGCTTGGGGCCGTAGGTGATGTTATCATAGATGCTCATGGGGAAGGGGTTGGCCTTCTGGAACACCATACCCACCCGGCGGCGCAGGTCGGTGAGCTCCATGTCCCGGGCAAAGATATCCTGGCCCTTCAGCCGCACCTCCCCCTGGATGCGGGCCCCGGGCACCAGGTCGTTCATGCGGTTCAGGGTCTTTAAAAAGGTGGACTTGCCGCAGCCGGAGGGGCCGATGAGGGCCGTGATCTCCCGCTCGCCCACGTCCAGCGAGATATTTTTCAGCGCCTTGAAGTCGCCGTACCAGAGGTTCAGGTTTTTTGCCGAGATCACCGGCACCTTCGTGTTTTCCATAGCATACCTCTTTATTTTTACTGCTTCTGTTTCAGTTTTGTCTTGGCCAGCCGGGCCGTCAGATCGATGACCAGCACCAGCACCAGCAGCACGGCACCGATGGCCCAGGCGGAGGCAAAGTCGCCGTCCTCAAAGGCACGCAGGTACAGCAGCACCGACAGGGTAGCGCCGTTGGAGGTGTAGGCCTTGACCACACCCTTGGCGATCACTTCCGCCGCACCGGCGGTAAACAGCAGGGCAGCGCTCTCGCCCACAATGCGGCCCACGGCCAGGATGCAGCCGGTGACGATGCCGTCCATGCTGCAGGGCAGCACGATGGTGTGGATGATATGCCACTTGCCGGCACCCAGACCCAGCGCACCCTCGCGGTAGCCCTGGGGCACCGTTTTCAGGGATTCCTGGGTGGTGCGGATGATGGTGGGCAGGTTCATGACCACCAGCGTCAGGCTGCCGGACAAAAGACAGGTCTGGAACCCCAAAGCCTGGCTGAACACCAGCATGCCCACCAGACCATAGAGGATGCTGGGGATGCCGGCCAGCGTCTCGTTGGTGAACTCGATCACCTCGATCAGACGGCGGTTGGAGGCGTATTCGGTCAGGTAGACCGCCGCACCCACCCCCAGAGGCAATACGATGAGTAATGTGAGCAGGATGACGTACAGCGTGTTGAGAATGGCCGGCAGGATGCCGTCGGTGCCTTTCAGCACGCTGGCCGTGGTGGTGAGGAAGTTCCAGCGGATGTGCGGCACACCGCGCACCAGCACCATGCCGATGATGCCCGCCGCCAGCGCCATCACCAGCAGGGCAGCCGCCCACACCAGCACCGTCATCACACGGTTCCAGGCGCGGCGGGAGGGCGAAAACCCGTTATGCATCGCGGTCGCCTCCCTTCAGCACCACGTTGAGCACCACATTGATGATCATGATGAACCCGAACAGCACCAGAGCAATGCTGAACAGCGCCTGCCGCTGCAGGCCGCCGGCGTAGCTCATTTCCTTGGCAATGGCCGTGGTCAGGAAGGTGACGCTGCGGAACAGGCTGTCCGGCATATTGGGGCTGTTGCCTGCCACCATCATTACCGCCATGGCCTCCCCGATGGCACGGCCGATGCCCAGCACAATGCCGGCGGCAATGCCGCTTTTGGCAGCGGGCACGCTGATCTTGAACCAGGTCTCGGTGTCGGTGGCACCCAGTGCCAGGCTGCCCTGCTCATATTCCGGCGGCACGGCGTTGAGGGCCGTGACCGACACGGACACGATGCTGGGCAGGATCATGATGGACAGCACCACGATGGCCGACAGCAGGCAGGCACCGGACACCTTGCCAAAGGTCTTTGCCACGGCGGGCACCAGCACCTGCATGCCCAGCAGGCCGAACACCACGCTGGGGATGCCGCTCAGCAACTCAATGGCCGTGACCACCACCGTGCGCACCTTCGGGCCGGCCGCCTTGGACAGGAACACCGCCGTGAGCAGGCCGATGGGCACACCGATGAGGGTGGCACCCAGCGTACCGTACACACTGGACAGGATAAAGGGCAGGATGCCGAACTTCGGGTCGGCGGCGGTGGAGGCCCACTCGGTGCCCAGCAGGAACCGGAACAGGCCGATCTTGTGGATGGCCGGCACGCCGGAGAGGACCATGTACACCGTGATGAGCACCACGCAGCCCACCGCCAGCATGCCGCACAGGAAGAAGATGAAATTCATCATCGCTTCCAGCCAGTCGGCAGGGGTGCGGGGCAGCCGTACCCGAGCCAGATAGGATTTTTTGTTCATAGCTGAAAACCTTTATAAAAGCCGCGTCGGCTCGCAGAAACGGCAGGCCAACGCGGTGGGCTAATTTTATCATTGTCCCCATCCTGTTTACCGGGTCAGTTCGGCCGGGAGTTTCACCAGCGAATGATCCGAGGGTGGGACCCTGTTGCCGTAGGCAATAGGGCGGGAGCTGGAAGCCCCGAATTTCGCGGGGGAACTCCCGGCCGGGCTGGCTCTGAGCACCTTTTACTCGTTCACGGGCACAGCGCCGGCGGTGCGGATGAGGTCGGCAGCGTCCTTGCTGGCGGCAAAGTCCATGAAGGCCTGTGCCTGCTCCGACAGGGTCACGCTCTTGTTGGTGACGAACACGAAGGGACGCTGGATCTTGTAGCTACCATCCTTCACGGTGTCTTCGCTGCACTCCACGCCTTCCACGGTGACCATGGCCACGGTGTCGCCCACAGCGGACAGGGAAGCGTAGCCGATGGCCAGGGGGTTGGCCTCCACAGCGCTGATGACAGCGCCGGTAGCGGTCAGCTCCTGTGCGTACTTGCAGCTGTCCTTCACGTCCACGATGCTCTCGAAGCCGTCCCGGGTGCCGGAACCGGCCTCACGGCCGATCAGCACGATCTCGCCGTCGTCGCCGCTGACCTCAGACCAGTTGGTGATCTCGCCGGTGAACATCTGCTTGAGCTGGTCCACGGTCAGGTCCGCCACCTTGCTGTCCTTATTCACGATAATGGCGATGCCGTCCAGTGCCACGGTGGTGCCGTCCACATCGTTCTTCTCGTCATCCTTCAGGGCACGGGAGGACAGGCCGATGTCCAGGGTCTTGTCGGTGGCACCGGTGATGCCTGCGCCGGAACCGGTGGGGTCATAGCTGACGGTAACGCCCGGCTCCACCTCGGCAAAGCCTTCGGTCAGGGCAGCGATGACGTTCTTCATGGAAGTGGAACCGCCGGTGGCTACATTGCCGCTCAGGGTGCCGGCAGCAGTGCTCCCGGCAGCGGAAGAAGCGGAACCGCCGCAGGCGGTGAGGGCAGCAGCGGCTGCCACGGTGCCGCAGACAGCCAGGAACGAACGACGCGTGATCTTTTTCATAATATTTTCCTCCAGATCGGGCCGGGCACCCGCCCGGCGTCTCTTATTGTGCTTCTTTGGGAACGGCCTTATTGTAGCGCATTCCCTCCGGAGGCTGCGACCATACACGGGCAAAATGCAGGTAAAACTTTGGGGGCCGGGCCTGGCTTTTGCAAGGAGCTTGTAAACTGACGGTGAAAACCGTGGCACATTTCTTTACATTGCCGGAAAAACTGCCCAAAACCACCCTTCTGCCCCTGGGCAGAACGGCAAAAAGCCCCGGGCACTCTTTCCAGAGTGCCCGGGGCAAAAGGTCTTTTATCAGTTCATGGGTTTGATCTTGGTGGCAACATATACGTTGCCCCGCTTTACCAGATACAGCGTGCCGGTCATGCCGTTGATCTTGATGGTCAGCACTGCCATTGCACCGTTCTGGTACTGGTAACGCCAACCCTCGTTGGGGAAGCTGAGCCGCAGCTCCTGTTCCACAGTGCTGTGCAGCTTTCCGCCCATGGAATCGGTCACAATAAACCTTCCGGTGGGAGCCACCTGGGTCAGAGTGCATTCATTGACAGTAGCACTGAACATCCCATCATATTTCATGGTCTGCCAGTTTCCGCCGCCGTCCGAAAACTGCAGCTTCACCTTGCCCAGGATGGCACCAGCCTTGTTCATCTCCGTGCCCTGGTCCACATCCAGCCCATACACCTTTACGGTATATGCACCGATCTGGACCTCGTTGTCAGGCAGTTCCGGGTTGCCGCCGCAGCCGGTCAGCAGGCCAGACAGGGACACTGCTGCCGCAGCAGCCGCAGCCCCCTTCAGAAACGTGCGCCGAGTCATTTTTGTTGTCATAAGAAAAACCTCCTTTTCAGCAATTGCTGTTTTACCTTTGCGACCCTGCGTCGGGGTCTCTCTTACAGGTGCAGGCCCCCGTCCGGGGCGTAGAACTGCACATACTTGCGCCACTGGCTCTCGCTGATGGTGCGTTTGTAGCAGCTCACCAGGGCGTCCAGCGCGTCCTTGTCGCTCAACTCCGGCGCACCGGGGCAGGGCAGCACCAGGATGCGGAACCACGCGTCAAACAGGTGCTCATAGTAGCCGGTGTCGCGGGCACCGCACCGGGCGTAAAAACCCAGGCGGCGCACGGCCATGGCCTCGTCCTCAGCCTTTTCGGGCATTTCGGCCTCAATGATGATGGCCTGTGCCCCGGCTTCGTACTCCGGCAGGGCCGCCAGCAGCTTTGCGCCAAGGCCGCCCGCGCGGTAGGCGGGCACCACGGCAAAATAGTCCAGCTGGCTGATGGCACTGCCATCCGGGCGCACCATGAGCAGGTAGGCGGCCAGCGTCTCCCCGTCAAACACGCCCCAGGTGTGGGCAAGGCCCTCGGCCTCGCTGGTCAGGATCATACTCAGCGGCTTGAGCTCCCCGGCGGGAAAGTCGCGGCGCATTTCCTGCAGATACACGTCGGTCAGCTCGCCGGGGGTCAGCAGCCGCCAGGTAAAGGTCTTGTTCATACGATGCGGGTCCCTTTCTGGATCACGGCCTTGATGTTCAGCTCCTTGTCGGCCAGGATCACGTTGCCGTAACGGCCGGCGGCCAGGCTGCCGTAGTCGTTGTCCACGCCGATGCTCCGGGCCGGATTCTCGCTGGCGGCGCGCACGGCGCTCTCCAGCGGCACGTTCATCTCCAGCACGGCACGCTTCATGCAGTCGTACAGGCAGGTGTTGCTGCCGGCAATGGTACCGGGCTGCTCGGTCAGGGTGGCGCGCGGGCCCTTGACCGTGACAGCCTGTCCGCCCAGACTGTACTGGCCGTCCGGCAGGCCGCAGGCCATCATGCTGTCGGCGATCAGGCACACATGGTCGGCCCCGAAGGTGTTGAAGGTGAACCGCACCATGGCCGGGTGGATGTGCACGTTGTCGGTGATGAGCTCCACCTCTGCGCCGTGCTCCAGTGCCGCAATGATGGGGCCGGGGGCACGGTGGGTGATGCCGGGCATGGCGTTGTACAGGTGGGTCATGTGGGTGGCACCGGCCTCAAAGGCCTGCACAGCAGTGTCGTAGTCGGTGCAGGTGTGGGCAATGGAGATGCGCACCTCATTGTGGCATTCCTTGATGAAATCCAGGTTGCCCGGCTCTTCGGGGGCCACGTCCACCAGCTTGATCAGGCCGCCCGCGCGCTTCTGCAGGCGGCGGAACATCCCCGCGTCAGCACCCTGCACATACTCCGGGTTCTGGGCACCCACCTTCTTGGGGCTGATGAAGGGGCCTTCCATGTTGATGCCCACCAGATCTGCGCCCTTGCCGTTTTTGTGGGCGGCGGCGGCGTCCATCACATGGTTCAAAAACTCTTCCGGGTAGGTCATGGTAGCGGGGCAGATGGCCAGCACGCCCTTGCTGGCCTCAAAATCGGCCAGCGTCTGGATGGCCTCCTCGGTGCCGTCGCAGAAGTCCTTGCCCATGGCCCCGTGGAAGTGGATGTCCACCAGACCCGGCAGGGCATACAGGCCCTCGGCGTCGATCACCTCTTCGCCCGCTTCCGGGGCGGCAAAGGGCACGATGCGCCCGTTGCGGATGAACAGCGTACCGCGCTCAAAGGTGTGGCGCGGCGTATAAACCAGTGCATTCCGAAGGATCATACAAAACACCTCGTTTTTCGTCAGCGGCCCGCCCGCTTCCACCGGTGCACAGCGGCCGGAGCGGGCAGCGCGTTTTTTTCAGTATAGCACGTTCCATTTTGGAAGAAAAGCAGTTTGTGTGAACAAAAAGCCGCCGGGAACGGGCGCTTTCTGCGCCCGCCCCCGGCGGTGTCATGCGGAGGCAACCAGCCCTCCGCGCCTGTTTTGTTTTACCGAAGTGCCAGTTACAGCATCTTCTTCAGCTCGTCGTACACGAACTGAACCTTGGTGCCGATGATGACCTGGCAAGCGTTCTTGCTGGGACGGATGACACCGGCAGCACCGGCAGCCTTGACAGCCTTCTCGTCAACCTTAGCGTTGTCGAGCACCTCAAAGCGCAGGCGGGTTGCGCAGTAGCCAACTTCCTTCACGTTCTCCTTGCCGCCGACAGCAGCCAGAACAGCAGAAGCGACTTCGGTGTAGTTGTTGTTGGCCAGAACGACCTTCTTCTCAGCCTCTTCGTCGTCATCCTCACGGCCGGGAGTCTTCAGGTCGAACTTGGTGATGGCGAAGTAGAACACGAAGTAGAACACCAGGAATGCTGCGATGCCCAGAGGAATGATCATCCAAGTCTTAGCAGCTGCGGGCAGAGAAGCGGAGAACACCAGGTCGGTAGCGCCTGCGGAGAAGCAGAAGCCAGCACGGAAACCGGAGTAGTAGGTGATGACGGTGAAGATGCCGTACAGGGCAGAGTACACAATGTACAGGGGGAAGCACAGGAACATGAAGCCGAACTCAAACGGCTCGGTAACGCCGCAGACGAAAGCGCAGATAGCGGCGGAAACAACCAGACCGATAGCAGCCTTCTTGTTCTTGGCGGTGCGGACCATTGCCAGTGCAGCACCGGGGATACCGAACATCATGCAGGGGAAGAAGCCGGACATGTACAGGCCAAGGCTCCAGCCCACATCAGCGCTGGTCTCGCCAGCCCAGAAGTGTTTCAGGTCGCCCAGGCCGATGGTGTCAAACCAGAACACGTTGTTCAAAGCGTGGTGCAGGCCGGTGGGGATGAGCAGACGGTTCAGGAAAGCATAGATACCTGCGCCGATGCCACTCAAGCCGGCAATGCCGTTGCCCAGAGCAACCAGAATGCCGAAGATAACGGGCCAGACGAACAGCAGGATAACAGAAGTCACGATGGAAACCAAAGCGGTCATGATAGCAACGCTGCGCTTGCCGCTGAAGAATGCCAGCCAGTCAGGCAGCTTGGTGCTCTTGAACTTGTTGTAGCAGGTGGCGCCGATGACAGCAGCCAGGATGCCGATGAAGGAGTTGCCGGCGATCTTGCTGAAAGCAATGTAATCAACGGTGCCTTCTTCCAGGGTGGAACCAACAGCAGCGCGGATGGTGCCCACAACACCGGGGCTGAGCAGCTGCTGCATCATCAAAAAGCTGACCAGACCAGCCAGACCAGCGGTGCCGTCATGGTCGTCTGCCAGGCCGACAGCTGCGCCGATGGCGAACAGCCATGCCATGTTATCGATCAGAGCGCCGCCTGCCTTGACCAGCAGGAAGCCAACAGTGTAAGCTGCGCCGGAGGTTGCAGCACCGGGGACACCCATGACACCCGGGGCCAGGGCATAACCGAGACCCATCAGGATGCCGCAGATCGGCAGCACAGCGACGGGAAGCATCAGAGCTTTGCCCAGTTTCTGGAGATACTTCATCATAAGACACATTCCTCCTTAAAGAATGTTGTTGTTATGGAGGCCTCTGGTTGCAGGCTGTCCATAATTGCGTAACAATATTTTAACACATCCTCCGAAAAAAAGAAATAGGGTCTGTGCCTGTTTTCGCAATTTTGCACCAAAAATCCTTGAATTCGCATCTTTCGTGAAAAACTTTTTGGAATTATTGCGCATTTCAGAGCAGGATTCTGAAAAAACTTTTCTTTTGTCCTTTCTCCCCAAACCGCTTGCATCCCGCGCCGGAATCGGGTACTATACTTATAAATAAAAACACAAGACCCAGGGAGGTTCTTTTTATGGAATGGACAGATATCCGCCTGACCGTGGCCAAGGCCGATGCCGACAATGCCGAGGCTGTTGCCACCATGATCGCCGAGGGCGGCATCTATATCGAGGATTACAGCGACATCGAGCAGCAGGTGGCCGAGATTGCCCATGTAGATCTGATTGAACAGGAGCTGCTGGACAAGCCCCGTGATACCGTGATCATCCACATGTATCTGGAGCCGGGCGCTTCCCCCGTGGAGACGCTGGCCCTCATCCAGGCCCGGATGGAAGCGGCAGGCATTGCCTACACCGTGGAGACCGAGGGCGTGGAGCAGGAGGACTGGCAGAACGGCTGGCGCAAATACTACCACCCCATGGACATTGGCAAACGGCTGGCCATCGTGCCCTCCTGGCAGGAGTACGACACCGACCGCGTCAAGCTGATCCTTGACCCCGGCCTTGCCTTTGGCACCGGCGGCCACGAGACCACCAGCCTCTGCCTGGAAGCGCTGGACGAGCGGGTACGCGGCGGTGAGCGGGTGCTGGACATCGGCACCGGCAGCGGCATCCTTGCCATTGCCGCCCTCAAGCTGGGCGCGGGCCGCGCCGAGGGTGTGGACATCGACCCCGTGGCCGTGCGCACCGCAGGCGAGAATGCTGCCCTGAACGGCGTGGCCGACAAGCTGACCGTTCTGGTGGGCGACCTGTCCGACAAGGCAAGCGGCAGGTACGATATCATCACCGCCAACATCGTGGCAAACGCCATCATCAGCCTTGCCCCCGCCGTGCCCGGCCTGATGGCCGAAAACGCCGCCTTTATTGCCAGCGGCATCATCGACAGCCGCAAGGACGAGGTGATCGCCGCTCTGGAAGCCGCCGGCCTGACCGTGCAGGAAGTGAAGGAGAAGCGCGGCTGGGAGTGCATTATCTGTAAAAAGACGAATTAAACCTCTCAGGCGCTTCGCGCCAGCTCCCCTAATAGGGGAGCCCTTGGCATACCGGCCAGTTTTGCCGGTAATGAGGGAAACAGGAGTTTATTTTTATGCCGCATCGCTACTTTACAACCGAAATCTCCAACGGCACCGCCACCCTGCGGGGGGCCGATGCCCATCATCTTTCCCGCGTGATGCGGGGCAAGCTGGGGGACACTGTCATCTTATGTGACGGCAACGCCGTGGAATACACCGCCACCATCACCGGCTTCGGGCCGGAGACTGTGGAGTTCAGCGTGGAGCCGGGCTATCCCAGCGCCGCCGAACCCAGCGTGGAAGTGACCCTGTTCGTGGGTTACCCCAAGCAGGACAAGCTGGAACAGGTCATCCGCCACGGCGTGGAGCTGGGCTGCACCCACTTCGTGCCCTTCTTCAGCCGGTACTGCGTGGCCGCCCCCAAAAAGGAGGAGCAGAAAAACGAGCGCTACAACCGCATCGCCTTTGAAGCCGCCAAACAGTGCGGCCGGGGCGTGCTGCCGGATGTCGCCCTGCCCCTGCCCAATTTCGGGGCCCTCTGCCGCAGTCTGGAAGGGTACGACCTCGTGCTCTTCTGCTACGAGCTGGGCGGCGCGCCCCTGCGCCAGCTGCTGGCAGACGCACAGCCTGCCGACGGCCAGCGGCTGAAGATCGCCCTCATCACCGGTGCCGAGGGCGGCTTTGCCGTGGAAGAGGCCGAAATGGCCGCCAATGCCGGTGTGAAAACGGTCGGCCTCGGCCCCCGCATCCTCCGGTGCGAGACCGCCCCGCTGGCAGTGCTCTCCGCCGTGATGACCCTGACGGGCAACTTGGAGTAATTTTTATTTCCACATATACAAAAAGGACGGTGCATGCCGTCCTTTTTGTTTACTTTATTTTCGCGTTCATCAGCGCTTTTTTCACCTCAATGAGGTTTTGCGGGCTGACGGAGAAGCTCCGCAGGCCCAGCTGCAGATATTGCAGGATGTTGGCCGGATTGCCCACCGCGCTGCCGCAGATGGTCACGGGGACCCCGCCCTCCCGGGCAGCCTCCACCACCATGCGGATGAGCTTTTTCATTGCGTGGCTGGCCGGGCGGTAGTAGCGCTCAGCAATGGAGATATCCCGATCCACCGCATGGGTGTACTGGGTCAGATCGTTTGTCTCAATGAGGAAGAAATTGCACCCATGCTCCACGAATTCCTCTGCCGTCAGGCAGGCCGAGGGCACCCCGAACATCACGCCAAAGGGCGTGTCCGGGTCAAACTCCTCTCCGCGCTCCCGCAGCAGCTGGCGGCAGTGCGCTACCAGCCGCATGGCCTCATCCCAATCTTCGAGGTTGGTCACCATGGGGAACATGACCCGCAGGGGGCCGTGGGCTGCCGCCCGGAGCAGGGCGCAGATCTGCGTCTCAAACTGATGGGTCTGGCGCAGGCTGCTGCGGATGCCCCGCAGACCCAGCTTGGAGGATTCCAGCCCCCTATGGATATCGGCCATGGCGCGGTCCACACCAAAATCAAAGGTGCGCACTGTTACCACACCGCCCTTTGCGGCGGCAAGGCAGGACTGATAGAACACGAACTGCTCCTGCTCGTCCACCGGGCGGCCCGGCAGCATCATGTAGCCGCTGCGCAGCAGGCCCACGCCGGAAGCACCTGCCTGCAGCGCCGATTCAATATCCTCCTGCCCGTAGCAGTTGGCCAGAAGCTCAAACGGCACATCATCCTTTGTCCGGTTGGGCAGGGCGCTGATGCGGGCGGCTTCCTCGCTCTCCCACTGCAGCTCGCAGATGCGGCTGACCGCCTGCTGACGGGTGTTGGCATCCGGGTCCAGGATGCACTCGCCGTTGTTGGCATCCAGCACCACGGTGCGGCCGTCGCAGTCGTCCAGAAACTCCCGTCCCACCTGCACCACGCAGGGAATGTGCATGGCCCGCGCAATGATCGCCGCGTGGCTCTGCTTATTGCCCTCCGAAGTGATGATGCCCAGGATCATCCCCGCCGGAACGCTGAACAGATCGCTGGGCATCAGCATCTCTGCCGCCAGGATCACCGGGTGATCCAGTGCCAGCCAGACCCGGGGACGGTTGGTCAGCACGTTCACCACGCGGCGGGCGGCATCCAGAATATCTGCACTGCGCAGCTGCATGTAGGCGTTGTCCTCCATGGCAGCAAGCTGCTCTGCATAGCGGTTGCCCACACGGTACATGGCCTCGGCAGCGCTGATGCCCGCCTTGATCTGGAATCTGACCTCGTTCATAAAGCCTTCGTCTTCCAGCATCATGCTCTGGAACAGGAAGATGGCCTGCTCCGTGGGGCCGCTGCGGTCTGCCATGCCGTCCAGCTCACGCTGGGCTGTCCGGACAGCGTTTTCCAGCAAACGCTGTTCCCGTTCCGCGTTGAACGGCCCGGTGGCAAAATTTTCGTGCCAGCGCTCCAACCGGCTCACCTGTCCCATCACAAGGCCCGGCGAGGCGCTGTGTCCCTGATAGACCTTCATTCTTCGATCACCTCCGGCAGTATTGGCCCGGTAAGGGCACGGCAGACCAATGCCTGTAAGAACGTATTGGGCAGCAGAGCGGCCCGTGCGGCCTGTGCCGCATTGCCGCTGCCCTCAAACAGGGGCGCAAAGCTCTCAATGCGCTCCCGGTCGCATTTTTCCAAAAAGGCTTCCGCCAGTGTCCGGGTGGTATAGAACACGGTGGGGTCCACGCCCGCATCCTCGGCGGCAGCTTCCAGCGGGGCCAGCTGGGCATCCTTCATGTTGGCCAGCAGCAGGGCCGCATCCGCTGTCAGGGTCACAGGGTATTTTTCCCGCACCGCCTTCTGCACCTGCTGGAATTTCCACGCAAAGGCGGCGGCATCCTCACAGCTCTCGGCGCTGGTGGAAACGGCATAGGCGCAGCCCCGCAGGTATCCCATGGCGCGGCGGGTATCGTAGTAGCCCAGCTCCATGTTCCGTCTGGCGGTATCGGGGTCAAAGTGGAGGATGTCCCCCAGCTCCCAGTAGCTGCGGATCATGGTGGTGGGCAGGCCGGTGCGGTTGGGCAGGGTGATGCCCACCCCTTCCAGATCAACACAGACCAGTTCCTCCGCGCCCATCTTCTGGGCCAGCGCGGTGGGCATATTGTCCCGGTAGCCGCCATCCAGGAACTGCACCCCGTCGATCTGCTTTGCCCGCAGGGCGGGGAAACAGGCGGCCGAGGCCAGCAGGTAATCCTTCACCCTGCCCGCCGGGATATCCTCCAGCGTCAGCTCCCGGGGCTTCAGCCCCCGCTTTTCCACGGTGACAAGGCCGAACCGGATGGGCGAAGCCCGCAGGGCATCCTCATCCAGCACCCGCTCCACGATCTCTTCCAGCGGGGTCACGTCCATGCCGCCGTCCCGCACCACTTCCCGCAGGAAGGCGTGCAGCTCAGAGAGGTCGGCGTTTTCCTCCGGCAGCTCCATCACGTCCTGGCTGCGGATGCTCATCCACATATCCCGGGCCGTTTCGTACAGGTCCAGCGCAAACATGGCACCGTTCAGGCTGCCCACACTGGTGCCGGTGATGATCTGGGGCCGCCAGCCCAGCTCGGTCAGGGCACGCCACACACCCACCTGATAGCTGCCGCGCGCACCGCCGCCTGCCAGCACCAGTGCCTTGACCGGGGTATCATTCTGTGCCATCTGGAACGCCTCCTAGTCATTCTTTGGAAATCTGTCAAAAGTATACCATATCTTCCGGAAAAATTCTCCCTGTTTTTGGAACAAAATCCATGGTATAATTTTGTTAACTTGTGTGAAACGATGGTGGAGGTAAAACAATGCACTGCAACAACTGGATCTTTGATATGGACGGCACCCTGACCGACAGTATGACCGTGGTATGGGAGGGTGCGCCCGATGCCCTGCTGGCCCGCTATGGCCGCACCCCAAAATCCGACCTCCACAAAACGCTCCTGACCATGGGCATGGCCGATGGCGCGGCCTACCTCATCCGGGAGTATGACCTGCCCCTGAAAATGGAGGACTACAACGATGTGATGTGGGATGTTATCACAAAGCTCTATGAGACCGTGGAGCTCAAGCCCGGCGTGCAGGAGCTGCTGGCCCGCCTGAAGGCCGAGAGTGCCCGCATGTGCATCTGCTCCAACACCTGGAGCGCCCAGTGCCGCACCGTGCTCACCCGTTTGGGCATCGATGAATATTTCGACTTCTATGTAGAGGCACAGGGGGCGCTCCACAAGAGCAGGCCGGATGTATTTTTCCAGACCCTTGCACGCCTGGGCGGCACTGACCCTGACCGGTGCGTTGTCTGTGAGGATTCCCTCTACGCCGCCCGCACCGCCCACGACGCAGGCTTCCGCGTCATCGGCATCGCCGATGCCGCCAGCAAGTCCGATGAGCCCGCCCTGCGGGAGGTCAGCGACCAGTTCCTGACCGACTGGACGGAGCTGGACTGGGACAAAGTATGACCCTGCACCATGCAGAAAGCGGCCCGCAGATGCAGGCCGCTTTCTTTTTTGTGTGATAGACCTTACCCTTCCAGAAACGCCCGGAACGCCGCCCTTACGGCGGGTTCGCGCCCCCGGGGGATGGGCACCCGTGCCCCGCTGCGCATCCAGAGCTCCCCGGAGGAGAGCTGAGCGGCGGCGGCAAGGTTGACCACATAGGAGCGGTGGGGCTGCAGAAAACGGGCATCGGCCAGCAGGGGCTTTGCCACCTCGGAAAAGGGGACCCGCAGAGAAAGGGAGGCCACGTCCTCGCCGCTGGCAAGGTGGTAGTGCACCACATGGTGGGTGCATTCCAGATACTCGATGTCCGCAAAGGGCAGGGCCCGCAGGCCCATAGCCGTTGTGACCGGGATGACCGGGCCGTATTCCGGCTCGGTGGCCCGGTCCAGCAGGGCTGTCAGCTGCTCCGGACGGAACGGGATATGCAGGTACTGCATCGCGTCCACCCGGAACGCTTCGTAGGCATAGGCCGTGGTGTGGGCCAGAAAGGCCAGCGGGGCCCGCACACCCCGGCGGCGCAGCTCTGCCGCCGCCTGCAGGCCGCTGCACGGGTTGGCGGCGGGCAGCTCAATGAGGTAGAGCTCGTACCGGGAGCCCGCTTCCTCCTGCTGCAGCAGGGCCGCCGTGCTTTCCAGCTGCTCCACGATGCAGGCATCGGCCCGGCGGGCATAATATTCCATGCAGTGGCGCTGCACCCGGCCCCGCAGCACAGGGTCCGGGCTGCACACCGCAATGTGAAAGATCATATCCGCTCCTCCTTTCCCTCTGCACAGCGCTTGATTTTTGCGCCGTGAGGGAGTATTATGGACGAAAAAAGAAATGGGGGACACCGCCATGGATCAGCCGCTCGTCAGCATCATCCTGCCCGTATACAACGCACAGAATCATCTGGCCCGCTGCATCGGCAGCATCCTGAACCAGACCTATAAAAACATTGAACTCATCATCCTGAACGATGGCTCCAAGGATCACAGCCTGCCCGTGTGTGAGGAGTTCCGCGCCAAGGACAGCCGCATCGTGCTGGTGGACAAGGAGAACTCCGGCGTGTCCGACACCCGCAACCTGGGCCTGAAGCTGGCCGGGGGCGAGTATGTCCAGTTCGTGGACAGCGATGACTACATCGACCCCGATTTCACCCAGCATCTGGTGGAAGCCGCCGAGACGCACCACGCAGACCTTGTGATCGCGCCCTACAAAATGGTGATCCCTGCCGGGGCCACAAAGCCCGAGCAGGTGCTGGAAAAGCTGGAGGACAATCTGGGCGTGATGAGTGTTGCCCGGCCCCCTGAGGTGCGGGAATACGGTTTCCTGCCCGCCGGGGTCTACGACAAGGACACCTTTGCCCTGCGGCTGATGGACAAGCCCGCCTCCTACTTTTACAGTGTGCTCTGGAACAAGCTCTACCGCCGCATCCTGCTCACCGGCAATGACATCCAGTTCACCAGCGAGCTGAAATGGGCCGAGGATCTGGTGTTCAACATGCAGTATATCCAGTATGCCGAGACCTTCGTCTCCATTGACAAAGCCGGTTACTACTACGTCCAGAATCCCCAGAGCATCTGCCACACCCAGATCAACCCGGCCTCCATCGTGCAGAACAAGATCCAGACGTTCCGGTATTATAAAGACCTCTACACCCGCCTTGGAATGTACGAGGAGGTGCGGCCCCAGCTGTATAAGTTCCTGGTGGATATCGCCGAGAGCACCTACCCCTCCGGCCCCTTCAAAAAGATCATTGAGGAAGCCAAGGAATACTGGAAAAACCGGAAAGAATAAACCAAAATCGGGAGACCCCCTGCGGGGTCTCCCTTTTTTGTGGTTATGCTCCGATGGCAGCGCACTTCTTTGCCAGCCAATCCCGCTCTTCTTCATTCAGGCGGGGAGCCAGCTTCTCAAACACTTCGCGGTGGTAGGCGTTCAGCCAGTCCAGCTCGTCCCGGGTCAGGACACCGGGCACCACAGGAGAGGTGGCAATGGGCACAAAGGTCAGCGGACGGAAGGCCAGGAAGGTGCCGTACTGGTTGTCGGCCTTGTGGTAGCATTCCAGCTCGTTCTCAATGCGGATGCCCACCTCACCGGCCTCGTACACGCCCGGCTCATCGGTGATGATCATGCCCGGCTGGAACACCGTGGTGTTGCGGCCGTTCAGGGCGTGGGGACCCTCGTGGACGTTGCCCACAAAGCTGACGCTGTGGCCGGTGCCGCAGCGGTAGTTGATGAGGTGCCGCCACAGCGGCTCACGGGCGATGGTATCCAGCATGTGACCGTCGCAGTAGTTCAGCCAGACAGCCTTTGCAATGTCGATGTGGCACTGCAGGGTCCAGGTGTAGAACAGCTTTTCGTCCTCGGTCAGCTCGCCCAGCGGGTAGGTGCGGGTGATATCGGTGGTGCCGTCCAGATAGGTGGCACCGCTGTCCACCAGCAGGAAGCCCTTGCGCTCCAGCTTGGCATGGTCCTCCTCGGTGGCGTGGTAGTGCATCATGGCAGCGTTTCCACCGTAGGCGGCAATGGTGCCAAAGCTCTCCACGATGAATTTGTCCTGTGCAGAGCGGTACTTGTGGAGGATCTCGTCCACAGTCAGCTCGGTCAGCTCTTCCCCGGCAGCCAGACGCTCTTCCAGCTCCTTCTGGAACCGCACCATGGCAACCGCATCCCGCAGATGGGCTTCGCGGTCGTGAGCCAGCTCGACCTCATTCTTCACGCCCTTCATGGGCAGCAGGGGGTCGGCCTCATCCTTCACGGTCAGGGCGGCGTTGTTCTGCAGGGTCTCGTAAACGGCAAAGTTCACGGATGCAGGGTCGGCCAGCACGGTCTGGGGCTCGGTCTCAGCGGCCAGGAACTTGAGCACGTCATCGTACTCCTGGATCTCCACGCCGTTGGCCTTGAGCTCTGCAGCAGCTTCCGCACCCAGACGTGCAGTGTTGATGAAGAGCACCGCGCGCTCCGGGGTCACATAGCAGTAGGACATGGCATAGGGGGTGCACTGGATATCCATGGCGCGCAGGTTCAGCAGCCAGGCTAGATTATCCAGCTTGCCCACCAGCTGTGCGGTGCAGCCCAGCTCCTTGAGCTTGCCGCGCAGGCGCTCCAGCTTTTCGGCAGGGGAGAAGCCTGCATACTCCTTGGGCAGGAGCCATGCCGGGGTGGCAGGCAGGGCGGGGCGGCCCTCGGTCCACAGCTCATCCTCAAGGTTCAGGGTCTTGATGGTGCCCTTCTTGGCATCCAGCTCCTTCTGCACGCCGCGCACCAGCCCGCAGGAAGCGGTCAGGCCGCACAGGCCCAGCACACCGTTCTCAGGCAGCACCTTGCCGCAGTATTCCTCCACGGTGGGCACGCCCGGCTCACCCATCCGCATCAGCTGGATCTCGGTACCGGCGATCTCCTTTTCGGCCTGCACAAAGTAGCGGCCGTCTGCCCAGACAGCGCTCTCGGTGGGGGTGACGACGAAGTTGGAGTTCTCGCCGTGGAAGCCGGAGAAATAGGTCAGGGAGGTGTAATGGTCGGGCAGGTACTCGCTGGAATGCGGGTCACCCACCGGGATCAGATAAACGTCCACGCCGTTGGCCTTCATGGCAGCCCGCAGGGCGGCCAGACGCTCAGGAACCGTGTTCATGCTCATAATAAAAAGCCTTCTTTCTTCCATCTATCATCTATCTGCCGGAAAAACGTCCGGCGGCGGGGGTCACTGTGTCTTATTGTACCATCACTCCGGGCAGAATGCAATTCACCGGCAGCGAAAACCCCCGCCGGGGCATCAGCACTCAGGCGGGGGCAGAAAGTACGGTCATTGCGCGTTCTTTTTTGCAAGATCTTTGGTGTACAGGGCACGGGTGGCGTTCAGCACAGCCAGCACCATCACGCCCACATCGGCGAAGATGGCGGTCCACATGCTGGCCAGACCCAGCGCGCCCAGCACCAGGCAGGCGAACTTGATCGCCAGAGCAAACACGATGTTCTGATACACAATGCGCAGGGTGCGGCGGGCAATGCGCATGGCCAGCGCGATCTTGGCCGGGTCATCGTCCATCAGGACAACGTCAGCGGCCTCGATGGCAGCATCGGAGCCCAGAGCACCCATAGCGATGCCCACATCCGCACGGGACAAAACCGGGGCATCGTTGATGCCGTCGCCCACGAAGGCGAGGTTTTCTTTGGGCTGCTTTGCGGCGAGGAGCGTTTCGATCCGGTCCACCTTGTCGCCGGGCAGCAGACCTGCATGGTATTCATCCAGCCCCAGCTCGGCGGAAACGGCCTTTGCCACAGGCTCCGCGTCGCCGGTCAGCATGACCGTCTTGCGGACACCGGCCTGTTTCAGGCCCTTGATGGCAGCGGCACTGTGGGGTTTGACCACATCAGCGATGAGCAGATAACCTGCGTATCTGCCCTCCATGGCAACATGGACGATGGTGCCCGGCTCGGTGATCTCGGGAGCTGTCAGGCCCAGCTTTGCCATCAGGCGGGCGTTGCCGGCAGCGACGGTTTTGCCGTCCACCTTTGCGGTCACGCCGTGGCCGCCCAGCTCCTGCACATCGGTCACACGGCTGGGGTCGATGTCCTTACCGTAAGCGTTCTTGATGCTCAGGGAGATGGGGTGCTTGGACCAGCTCTCGGCCAATGCGGCGGCTTCCACGAGGGCATCCCCGGTCACGCCGTTTTCGGGGTGGATGCCCACCACCTTGAAGGTGCCCTGGGTCAGGGTGCCGGTCTTATCAAACACCACGATGCCGGTGCGGGCCAGCTCCTCCAGATAGGTGGAGCCCTTGACCAGGATGCCGCAGGCGGACGCGCCGCCGATGCCGCCGAAGAAGCTCAGCGGGATAGAGATGACCAGAGCGCAGGGGCAGCTGATGACCAGGAAGGTCAGGGCGCGGTAGACCCAGTCACCGAAGCGGGCGGGCTGGCCCATCAGCAGCAGAACGATGGGGGGAACAAAGGCCAGCGCCAGTGCGCCGTAGCAGACGGCGGGGGTATAGACACGGGCAAAGCGGGTGATGAAGTTCTCGGCGCGGGCCTTCTTCATGCTGGAATTTTCCACGAGGTCGAGGATCTTGGAAACGGTGGATTCGCCGAACTCCTTGGTGGTCCGCACCTTCAGCAGGCCGGTCATGTTCACACAGCCGCTGATGACCTCATCGCCGGAGCGGACATCCCGGGGCAGGCTCTCGCCGGTCAGGGCGGCGGTGTTCAGGGCAGAAGTTCCCTCCACGATGATGCCATCAATGGGCACCCGCTCGCCGGGCTGGACCACGATCACAGTGCCCACCTCCACATCATCGGGGTCCACCTGCTCCAGTTTGCCGTCCTCGTCCTCAACGTTGGCGTAATCGGGGCGGATATCCATCAGGCTGGAAATGCTCTGGCGGCTCTTGCCCACGGCCACGCTCTGGAACAGCTCGCCGATCTGGTAGAAGATGATAACGGCACAGCCCTCCACATAATCGCCCAGCGCAAACGCGCCCACGGTGGCAACAGCCATCAGGAAGCACTCGTCAAAGGGCTGGCGGTTCCTGATGCCCAGCAGTGCCTTGCGGAGCACATCCCAGCCGACCACCAGATAGGGGATGCAGTAGAGCAGAAGCTCCACCGGCGTGGGAAACTGGGGCAGTAATTTGAGGATGAGCACCAGCACCAGAGCAGCAATGATCCGGTACAGGTTCTTCTTCTGCTTTTTATTCATATCTGTACTCTCCTTTTTTCTGGGTTCTGGGCCGCAATGCGCCGCGGCGGGCGGGGTGGATTCAACAGGTTTTCCCCACGGGATAGACTTTTCCACGTTTTCCCCTGAGTTTTCCACGGACTTTTCCCGGAGAAAACCTGCTTTTTCGCGTTTCTTTTTGCACTTTTTCGCAGAAGCTGTTGAAAACCCGGTGGAAACTGTTGAAAACCCGTTTTCTTTTCCACAGTTTCCCACACCGGCTTTTGGGCCGTTCTGCCCGAAAAATGCGTCACAAAAAGCTCCCCCGCAGGGGAGCCGCACCGGAGTTACAAACCCCTGTTTCCTCAGATATCAAAGATCTCGCAGTCGTCCTCGACCTTTTTGCAGGCAGCCAGAACGTTCACCATGGTATCGTGGGGGTCTGCACCCTCAGCAAACTCCACCTTCATCTTCTGGGTCATAAAGCTGACGGTAGCCTGTGCCACGCCTGCAACGGTGTTGGCGGCATCCTCCATCTTCTGGGCGCAGTTTGCGCAGTCAACTTCGATCTTGTAGCTCTTCTTCATTATAAGTACCTCTCTTTATTTATATGAGCCTCTCAGGCACGCCTTGTGCGCCCGGAGGCAGTGTACTGCGTTTTCCGTTTACTCCTCAATGTGGTCCATGCCCATCGAGAGGATGCTTCTCACATGGTCATCATCCAGTGCATAATAAACGGTTTTGCCATCCCGGCGGAAGCGCACGAGCTTGGTATCCTTGAGCACCCGGAGCTGGTGGCTCACTGCCGACTGGCTCAGCTGCACCGCGTTGGCAATGTCCTGCACGCAGAGCTCATTGTCATGCAGCGCATATAAGATCTTGATGCGGGTGGAGTCGCCGAACACCCGGAACAGGTCGGCCAGCTCATACAACACCTCGTCATCCGGCATCACCACCGGTTCCGTGTTTTCCTGCCCCGCCGGGGTCATCTGCTCCAATCCGATCATGTCCGTTCTCCTTTTGCTGCATTTTGTATGAACGTCTGTTCATGTGTTCATGTTATCATGCAGAAGAGCTTCTGTCAAGGGGTTTTGCAAAGATTTCCGCATTCCTCTTAAAATCATTGAAAAAACCGTAAAAAAAGCCAAAACGGAAGAAGATTTGCAGAAAAAAACGCCCAAACAGGTGCATCTGTGCCAAAAGTGTGGTATTCTAACAATGTATTTCTAAATTTTCGCCTTCGGGCATCTGGAAAGGACGTATTTTTATGTTGGAAGCTGGAATCCGCGGCGAGCAGAGTGTCGCCGTTACTTCCGAGAACACCGCAAAGACCATGGGCAGCGGCACGCTGGACGTGTTTGCCACCCCCGCGTTGGTGGCACTGGCCGAAAAAACCTGCTGGATGAGCGTTGCCGCCGCGCTGGACGAGGGCTGCGGCACCGTTGGCACCCGGCTGGAGCTGGAGCACAGCGCCCCCACCCCTGTGGGCATGACTGTGACCTGCGAGAGCGAGCTGACCGCCGTGGAGGGCCGCAAGCTGGTGTTCAAGGTCTCCCTGCACGACGAGAAAGGCCCCGTGGGCGGCGGCGTGCACGAGCGGTTCATCATCAACAACGCCAAGTTTGCCGCAAAGGCAGAGGCGAAGAAGGGGTAAACCTCTCAGTCGGGCTTGCGCCCGCCAGCTCCCCTGGCAGGGGAGCCTTTGGCGTTGTGGGCAGGCTGACCGTGCACATACAGCGGCACGCTGTCCCCTTCCATCACCTGCGCTTCCGCCTTTTGCTGGGCGGCGGTCAGCAGGCGGATGGCCTGTTCGTTGGCGCGGAACAGCTCAAAATACAGCGCTTTATAATCCGGCGTGGCGGCGGCCCCCTTTCCGTTTGCAATAGGGATAGTCTGCCCCGGGCCGGGACAAAAAATCAAGTGAGGAATCATTTATGAAAAAGACAAATCTCTCCTGGGTGGGGGCACTGCTGGTGTTTGCCCTGCTGCTGTGGTGCACCGCAGCCACCCCCGGCACCATTGCCGACCCGGCCAGCTACGCCCCCGCGGTGTACAGCTCCATGCTTTCCCTGCTGCCGCCGGTGGTGGCCATTGTGCTGGCCCTGAACACCAAGGAGGTCTACACCTCCCTGCTGGTGGGCATTGCCACCGGCGCGCTGCTCTTTGCCAACGGCAACCTGGAGCTGGCGCTCAACACCCTGTTCTTCAACGAGGACGGCGGCATGGTGGCCAAGCTCTCTGACAGCAGCAACGTGGGCATTCTGGTCTTTCTGGTGATGCTGGGCATTCTGGTGGCCCTGATGAACAAGGCCGGCGGCAGCGCCGCCTTTGGCCGCTGGGCTTCCACCCACATCCACACCCGGGCCGGGGCGCAGTTTGCCACCCTGATTCTGGGTATGCTCATTTTTGTGGACGACTACTTCAACTGCCTGACCGTGGGCTCCGTGATGCGTCCCGTGACCGACCGGCAGAAGGTCTCCCGCGCAAAGCTGGCCTACCTCATTGATTCCACCGCCGCCCCGGTGTGCATCATTGCGCCGGTGTCCAGCTGGGCCGCCGCCGTTACCTCCAGCGTGCCCGAAGGCTCCGGCATCAACGGCTTTACCATGTTCCTGCGCACCATTCCCTACAACTATTACGCCCTGCTGACCATTGTGATGAGCCTGTTCCTCATCTTCACGGGCACGGACTACTGCTCCATGAAGCAGCACGAGGACAACGCCCGGGCCGGTGACCTTTTCACCACGGCAGACCGCCCCTACGGCGACGATGTGGATACCGAGGACGATGCCCACGGCCATGTCATTGATCTGGTGGCCCCGGTGCTGGTGCTGATCGCAGCCTGCATCCTTGGCCTGATCTACACCGGCGGCTTCTTTGAGGGCGTGGACTTCATCACCGCCTTCTCCGACTGCAACGCCTCCGCCGGTCTGGTGCTGGGCAGCAGCATTGCCCTGATGTTCACCTTTGTGTTCTACCGTGTCCGCAGCGTGATGACGTTCCAGGATTTTGCCGCCTGCATCCCCGAGGGCTTCAAGGCCATGGTCAGCCCCATGCTGATCCTGACCCTGGCCTGGACGCTTTCCGGCATGACCAACCTGCTGGGTGCAAAATATTACGTTGCCAACCTGCTGGGCGGCTCCGCTGCCGCCCTGCAGTACCTGCTGCCGGTCATCATCTTCCTGGTGGCGGTGTTCCTGGCCTTTGCCACCGGCACCTCCTGGGGCACCTTCTCCATCCTGATCCCCATCGTCTGCCACGCTTTCCCGCAGGGCGAGATGCTGGTGGTCTCCATTGCGGCCTGCCTGTCCGGCGCTGTGTGCGGCGACCACTGCTCTCCCATTTCCGACACCACCATCATGGCCTCTGCCGGTGCGCATTGCAGCCATGTGAACCATGTTTCCACCCAGCTGCCCTACGCCATTACCGCCGCTTCCTGTTCCGCCGCGTGCTATGTGATCACCGGCCTGACCCAGATGTTCCTGGGCAGCAGCGCCAGCCTGTGGACCTCGCTGATCCTGCTGGGCGTTGCCATTGTGCTGGAGCTGGTGGTGCTGAACATTCTGCGCGTAAAGCTGGGCAAAAAGACCAAAGCGTGATATACTAAAGGAAATTGAGTGTTCGAAGGGAGACCGTACCATGCTGGAAAAAGCATTCAACGATGTCTATACCAAGTTCAAGCTCCATTTCTACCAGAACGTGTTCCAGCGCTTTGCCACCCGTGAGGCGACCCTGACCACGGTGGAATCCTTTTGCATGGAGGGCATTATGGCCATGGGGGAGCCCACCATTGCAGAGTTTTCCCGGATGATGCAGATCTCCACCCCCAACGCGGCGTATAAGATCGGCTCGCTGGTGCGCAAGGGCTATGTGGAAAAGATCCAGTCCACCACCGACCGCCGGGAGTATCACCTGCGGCCCACCCAGAAGTATATCGACTACTACAACATCAGCTACTCCTACCTGAGCACGGTGGTCCAGCGGGTGAACAAGCGCTTCCCCAAAGAGGACGTGAAGAAGCTGGAACAGATGCTGACCATCATCAGCAACGAGCTGATGCCCGAGCTGAACCTGGAAAACAACCCGGAGGCTCCGGAGGAAAAGAAAACCGCGCGCTGAGCCGCACCCTTCCGGAAACCCCGGAAGCCCGTGCGCCGACCCGCGCAGCCAGACAGGACTGCCCCACAGAGATGTGGAGCAGCCCTGTTTTTTTTCTGCCGGAGCGGGCCGTGCCGCCAACAAAAAAAGCCCCGGGGGGCTTGCGGGACCCTCCGGGGCGAGGCAGCGGCGTGCGGGCCCGCTGCCTCAGGGGATAGCGATCAACAGGAGATTCTGGAAAGTAACTTTTTGGGGGAATCGTTAAGGAATGTGATGCATGGCCCAAAGGGTCAGCGGGGCGTTTGCCCGGGGCCTTTGGGGGTTGGGGTTCAGTGCTGGGACTTGTAGAACATGGCCTTGCGCTTGCGCTCCATCCAATATCCCGCTGCAGACAGCACCATGCCTGCGCCCAGCATCAGGTCTGCCAGCCAGCCGCTGGTGCCGGTCTGGATCAGCTTGGCATCCTGCACCGCCGGGAGCCACCGGGGTCTCGGGAGCGGGGGCCCACACCTGCTGGTGCAGCTCCTTCAGCGATTGCAGATCCCGGCCGGAGAGGGCACGGTAGACCCGGAACATCTGCCGGTTGCACAGCCGGAGGATGCCGCAGGCTTCCTGCAGGCCGGAGGGCATCCCCTCCAGCGGGAGCACCCGGCACAGCCATGCCAGCAGCACCACGGTGCCCACCGCACAGCCTCTTTGAACCTGTTCCCGCTGCCTCTGTTTCATCCCGCATCCTCCGTCTTTTGTGCCGTTCTCCGGTGGTTTTTCTCCATTATATCACATCCGCGCTGTAATTTGCCAGAGAGCAGAGGGGAATGTACCTCTGTGCCGCTTGCGCCTGCTCTGAAAACCGTTTGAATTGCAAAATGATTTTTTAGTTGCTATACTGGGCTTATCAAATTTTTTTCGGGAGGATACCGCAGTGACAGCACAAACAATGCAAATCGGGAACAGACCTTGCCGCATTTACGGCGAAGCCAATGCAGAATACCTGCTGCTCCAAATGACAGGTGAGCATGAGCTGCAAAGTATGGATCATGAAGTGGCGGCGATCGCACAAAGCAGCCAGAATTTTCTGTTTGCGGCTCTCCCGGTGGAGAGCTGGAACGATGTACTTTCTCCGTGGAAAGCCCCTGCCGTGTGGGGAAAGCAAGGCTTCGGCGGCAAAGCTGGGGACACCCTGCGCTTTCTGACGGAGCAGGTCATTCCCACACTGGAGCAGCAGTTTCCTCTCCCGGAAAACGTCAAAATCATTCTGGGCGGCTACTCGCTGGCGGGATTGTTTGCGCTGTGGGCTTCCACCCAGACCGATTTGTTCTACGGTGTCGCCGCCGCTTCTCCCTCTGTGTGGTTTCCGGGCTGGATGGAGTTTGAACAGCAGTACCCGATACAGGCACAGCACGTTTATCTGAGCCTTGGCGGCAAGGAAGAGCGCACGAAAAACACCATCATGGCTGCGGTAGGGGATAATATCCGCACGCTGCACAGTCGGCTTACAGAGCGTGGCGCAGACTACACCCTTGAATGGAACAGCGGCGGGCACTTTAAGGACGCTGATTTGCGTACGGCAAAGGCTTTTCGCTGGGTGATGGAGGAACAAGCATGACGATTTTGATTGATGCAGATGGTTGTCCTGTGGTTGACCTGACCTTGCAGATTGCAAAGCAGTTCGGTATTCCCGTCATCATCCTGTGCGACACAGCTCACCAAATCGAACGGGAAGGTGCGCAGACGCTGGTGTTCGACAAAGGAGCGGACAGCGTGGATTTTGCTCTCGTCAACCGGGTAAAGCCAGGGGATATTGTCGTGACACAGGACTACGGGCTGGCGAGTATGTGCCTTGCCAAGTGCGCACGAGTGCTGAACCAGAATGGTCTGGAGTACACCGCCGACAACATAGATGCTCTCATGCTGCGGCGGTATGAAAACAAAAAGCTCCTCCGTGCCGGAAAGCACCCCAAGGGGAGCCCAAAGCGGACGAAGGAGCAGGATGTCAGGTTTGCGGATACGCTTGAGAAGATCTTGAACTGCAACCATTGATACATACTATGGGAAGTCTGGAGAAATCCAGTCTTCTTTTTTCATGAGAAAATTGCAACATTTTTTGCAATTTGGTTGCGTTTTGAGGGGGAGTGAATCGGCCCCGTCGTTCTTTCGGCTCGTTTTCTTGCATCTGCTTTCCCGAATCTGCTATACTGAAGTCACTTTTTTAATCGGAGGCTTTCATGACAACCCTTCTTCTCCTGCGCCATTCCATCCCGGAGCGCGGCGGTTCCAGCCCCGACCCCGGCCTTTCTGCCGAAGGTCTTCAGCGGGCCGCCGCAGTCTTTCAAAATGACGCTTTCCGCACGGTCTCGCTCGTCTGGTCGTCCCCTTCGCTGCGTGCGCTCCAGACCGCACAGCTGCTGGGGCTTCCCGTCCGGCAGGACACCCGCCTTGCCGAGCGCCGTACCGGCGACACGACCGGGCAGGACGCTTCGTTCTGGAAACGCCAATACGAAGACCCGGACTTCAAAAATCCGGACGGCGAGTCCTTCCGTGAGGTCAGCGCCCGGATGGCAGACTGCATCCACGAACTGCTGGATTCGCTCCCGGAGGGGCAGAACGCCCTTGTCGTCTCCCACGCCGCCGCTATTTGCAGCTACTTGCAGCGCTTTTGCACCGTTGAGGTGACCGATGCCGCACAGAAGCTCCGCCGGATTACATTTCAGGGCGAAGTTCTGTTGGATGGGCACTTTTGGGAGGCTGATGGATTTGTGCTGCACATCGAAAATCGCCGCCCTGTTCTCATCCGCACCTATGCGCAGGAATGCCACGAGGGTGCAATGACCATTACATACTAAACAGACAGGACTGCTCCACAACATTTTGTGAGACAGTCCTGTTTGCTTAGATGCAAAGATTATTCTTTAAGTAATTATTCTTGACAGAATAATCTTTGAGGCGTACAATGAAGCTGAACCTGTCATCAAATCAGTCGTGAGGTGAGCCGCTATGTTTTTTGTTGACCGTGTACAGGAAATGTCCGTATTACAGACCGCTTATGAAAAGCCGGAATCTTCTTTGTTCGTTCTCTATGGTCGTCGCCGTGTAGGAAAAACCACGCTTTTGTCAGAATTCTGCAAAGAGAAGCCGTCTCTTTATTATCTGGCAACGGAGGAAAGCATTCAGGCAAACCGAAACGCCTTCCGGTTGATGGCTGCTGATTTTCTCCAGAACGATTTATTGAAAAGTGCAACCGATGCAAGCTGGGAGATGATTTTTTCCGTTCTTCTCTCTGCTCAGGAAAATAAAAAACTGGTCATTGTGTTGGATGAGTTTCAGTATCTGGGCAAGGCAGACAAAGCATTTCCTTCTGTTTTTCAAAAAATCTGGGATACTATTCTGAAAAACAAAAATGTAGAAGTGATTCTTTGCGGCTCTCTGGTTCACATGATGATGGAGCAGACTCTTTCTTACTCCAGCCCTTTGTATGGACGCAGAACGGGACAGATTCGGCTGAAGCAGATTCCATACGCTTATTACGACCGATTCTTCCCTGATCTTGATGAACAGACCCGCATTTTATATTATGCTGTCACAGGCGGTGTTCCGAAGTATATCGAATTATTTCATCCATGTGCCGATATTGATACCGCCATTCTGCAAAATGTAATGACTCCTCAGAGCTTTTTGTATGAAGAACCTGAATTTTTACTGCGGCAGGAGGTTCAGGATGTCGGAAGTTACTTTTCCATCATCCGTGCGATTGCATCTGGAAACATGAGGATATCTGATATTGCTTCTGCGCTGTCGCTTCCAGCCACCAGTTTGTCAAAGCCCTTAAAAACATTGTGCGATCTGGATATTCTGGAGCGAGAAGTGCCTCCCACCGAAAAAAATATTGAAACCAGCAAAAAGGGGCAATACCGCATTAAAGATAATTTTCTTGCGTTCTGGTTCCGATTTGTTTACCCCATGCGCTCTTTCATTGAAAGCGACCACCCGGAAATCGCAATGACAAAGCTGAAAACCGGGTTTATCCCCAATCATGTTGGCTACGTCTACGAGGATATTTGCAGACAAAAGATGTGGGAGCTGAACGCGCAAGGAAAACTGCCCTTTCTCTTTGACCGTGTTGGCCGTTGGTGGGGTGGAAAAGATACAGAAATCGATATTGTCGCCATTGATACCACAGACCGAAGCAAAATCATCTTTGGAGAGTGCAAATTTCATCAAAATGTTCCGATGCAGCTGTCGGAACTGCACCAACTGAAAGAAAAAGCTGCTGTCGTTCCGTGGGGGAATGCGAATCGAGACGAATACTTTGCTCTATTCTGTATCAGTGGTTATTCTGAGGACTTGCAGCAGCTTGCACAGGAGGATTCTCATCTTCTTTTGATGTGATTTTTCTCATGTAATAATTTGTAAATAGGACTGCTCCACAACATCTTGTGAGGCAGTCCTGTTTGCTTAGTACCCTTTTCATTGGAGCCAATATTTACACCTGACAGGAAAGGAGTGATAGTTTTCCACATGAACAAGCACTCACAGTTGAAAATCCGAGGCCACGCCAAATGACGCTAGACTATTTCTATGGGCAGTCGGGCGAGTTGTTCTCCTATTTCCGCATCCCCAAGGCACACCTTTTAACTTATCTTATCGGATTCGCACCCGGCAGCATGGTTCGGGCGTGACATCCTTGCATTCTCTCCCGCCGTTGGGTACACTGATGGTGTCAGCGGCAGAAGTTACATATTCAAGTGGATGCAAAGACAGGAGGTAACACTATGGTAGCAGGGCATCTGCAAGAAAAAAACGACTTCTACTACATCGTTCTGAGTTACAAGGACGCAGACGGAAAGCGAAAGACCAAGTGGGAAGCCACCGGTCTGTCCGTCAAGAGGAACAAGAAGAAAGCCGAGGCTCTTTTGCTGGAACGTCGGCGGAACTTCAGGGTTTCCACCGCACCTGCGGAGATCCGCTTAGACGATGACATTCTCTTTTCGGACTTCATGCTGAAATGGCTGGAAGTCACGAAAAGCACTGTCCAAATCACGACCTATGCAAGCTATCAGGGAATGGTGGAGCGTGTGATCGTTCCCTATTTCCGAAAGCGCGGCATCAAACTGGTAGACCTGAAAGCCACCGACTTGCAGGATTTCTACAACAAGCAGCTTGAACGGGTCAAGGCAAATTCGGTGATCCATTACCATGCAAACATCCACAAGGCATTGAAGTATGCGGTCAAGATCGACCTGATCCCCTCAAACACGGCAGATAAGGTCGAACGTCCGAAAAAGGACGATTGCAAAGGCAGCTACTACACTGCCGAAGAGATCCACGCCCTGACCGAGGCGGCATATGGAACCAAACTGGATATACCGGTCCTTTTGGCATCCTTCTATGGCCTGCGCCGCAGCGAGGTGCTGGG
>ENA-UESC01000122-UESC01000122.1-human-gut-metagenome-genome-assembly--contig:-NODE-122-length-73037-cov-13.203495_pt1 | contig 73037 bp, 60 predicted proteins | sample MGYA00242998_ERZ507999 | MGnify/ENA primary metagenome ERZ507999 (study PRJEB26167, sample SAMN06115465) | human gut metagenome | host: Homo sapiens | place: China:Hubei | collected 2016-04-27... | reverse complement strand
ACGATCATACCGCCCTTGGTGCGGCACTTGATGTAACCCTTGATGATTTCGTCCTTTTCGAGGGCCTCGTTCACACGGTCCCACGACTTGAGCTGACGGGCCTTCTTGTGCGAAAGGGCCAGCTGGCCGTTCTTGTCCTCGGCCGACTCGACATACACTTCGATTTTGTCGCCCACCGCCAGATCGGGGTTGTAACGGAACTCGGAAACGGGGATGACGCCCTCGCTTTTGTAGCCGATGTTCACAAGAACCTCACGCTTGGTTATGCCGGTTACGGTACCTTCCACGACTTCGCCGACATTGACGTTCGAAAGCGTCTTGTCATACGCTTCGGCAATCTCCTCCTTGGGCTGCGAATAGACGCCCAGATCGTTTTCAAATGCGTTCCAGTCGAAATTCTCGTTTGCGACTACAGTTTTCGTTTCTTCCATAACGGAAATACTTTGTGCGATACAATCGCTCGTTAAATGATTAATAATGAAATTCATAGCCCCTCATCCGCGCCTCGTGCGCGCATACGGGGAGTGCAAAGATACTCTTTTCAACTGAAAAAATGAAAGATTGAGCGCAAAAAATCGCTTACCGACAGTTTTTTACACCTTCCGACCGCGGGCACGCCCCGGACGACTCCGCCGCCGCGCCCGCACACTTTCCGGCCGACCGGTCGCGCAGCCGGGACACAGCCGCAAATGCTTTTCCCGCCCGTCGCAGGCCCCGGTCACAAACCACTGTTCCGTCCGGACGCAGGCCGTCCCGTCCGCAGGCCTACTTCCGCCGCACCCGCTGCCGCGGCGTGTTGTCGATCCGGAGCGGAGAGTCCTCCTCCAGCTCTTCGAGCAGAAGCCCGGTCACATCCTCCTCGGTAATCTTGCCGTCGGTGTAATTCAGGTCGTTGTAATTCTTGTAGACGTAATCGCTGACGGCGACCGTGTAGACCTTCCCTTCGCGCAACTTGGGGAACTCCACGTCGAGCGCATTGTCCGCCTGATCGGTAACGATCACATAGGGCGTTGTCGAAATCAGGTCGATGCGGTGCGCCTCCTTGACGTTCACCGGATCGTTGTATTTCGAAACGATCATCCTCCGCATATCCGCCGGCGTCATCTTCATCTCGGCCACCAGCGTCCCGAACGGCTCCAGCCCGTATACGCTGGCCGCGCTCACGCCGCCCGCGGGAATCGAGTCGAGCCGCACGCCCCCGATGTGGTAGAATCCGACCTCGGCGTCGATCCCGTCGGCCACCGCCCCGGCCATCCAGTTCGCCAGCCCCCACTTGTTCGCGGCGTTACCGAACTCGCCCATCGGTCTGTTCAGCTCCGGATTGGCGTAACAGGCGTCCACCTGCTTCTGGAAAACCGGATCAGGCTCGTAACCGGCCAGCGACACGAGCCGGAAATCCACGCCGGCGACCTTCCTGCCCTTCATGCGTATCGTCGTGACGCCTATGTTCCGCAGATCCTTCCCCGTCTGCGTGAGCAGCGTGCCGCCGATCAGCGTATCGACCTCCTCGTGCGTGTGCCCGCCGATCACCACGTCGTACTGCGAAGCGCCCCCGGCGAGCAGTTCCCGGTCGCGGTCGTCGCCCATGTGCGAAACGAGCACCAGCACGTCGCACTTCGGGCGCAGCTCGGCGGCGTATTTCAACGCCATCTGCTGCGGATCGGGAAAGGTCAGCCCCGCGAAGCTCGACGCATTGCCCGCCGGATGCCCCGGCCCCTCGTAGTTGGTCACCACGCCGACGAATCCGATGCGGAATCCGCCCTCTTCGAGCACCGTGTAAGGCGGCAGCGGAGGAAAGGAGCAGGTGTCGCTCACTACATTGGCGCACACCACCTCGAAATCCATGCTGTCTATCATCCGGCCCAGAAACGCCTGCCCGTGGTCGAATTCGTGGTTACCGAGCGTCGCCACGTCATACCCCAGCCTGTTCATCAGCGCGATCATCGGCATCCCCGGCGTCGCCGCCCGGTCTACGTAGGCGTTGCCCGTCCAGCGGTCGCCGGCATCGACCAGCACCACCAGCTGCGCCGTGTCGCGGCACGCCTCGACGGCCGCCGCCAGACGCGGGAAGTTCCGGATTTTGGCGTGCATGTCGTTCGTCGACAGCAAAACGAGCGTCCGCTCGCGGGGGGCGCAGGCCGCCGCGAGCGCCGCCGTGACGATCAGAACCGTGCGGAGTATTCTTTCCATAATATCGTTTTTGAGTTTGTCAAAGTTACAAATAATTCATATCTTTACACTTCATTCAGCAGAAAAACTTATGGCAGACAGCATCAAAGTCATATGCGACAACCTCGGAGGTCCGATCCGGGTGGCGATGGGCACCCCGCTCTCCGACGTGGCCGCACGGCTGACGCCGGGACGCTACCCGTTCCTCGCGGCGTTCGTGAACAACCGCATCAAGGAGCTCAACTACAAAATATATACCCCGGTGACGGTCCGCTTCGTGGACATCACCGACTTCGCGGGCATCCGCGTCTACCAGCGCACCTCGTGGTTCATCCTCCAGAAGGCCGCGCGCACGCTCTTTCCGGGACATACGCTCCATATCCGCCACTCGATGGGCCAGAGCGGCTTCTACTGCGAGCTCGAAGGGCTCGACGAGTTCACCCACGAACAGGCCGCAGCGCTCGAAGGGCACATGCGCGAAGTGGTGGCGCAGAACCTCCCCATCGAGCGCACCAAGGTGCTCACGAGCGAGCTCCGCGCCATCTACGCCGAACAGGGCTTCGACGACAAGACGGCGCTGCTCGACACCCGTCCGCGGCTCTACAGCGACCTGTACACGCTGGACGGCACGGCCGGCTACTTCTACGGCGCGCTGGCCCCCTCGACGGGCTACATCGACCGCTTCTGCATCGAACCCTACTACAAGGGCTTCTATCTGGCCCTGCCCCTGCGGACGAACCCCGGCGTGCTCAACAAGAACGTCCAGCAGGAGAAGATGTTCGGCATTTTTCAGGAGTACCAGTCATGGGTCCGGATCATGGGCGTCCCCACCGTGGGCGACGTCAATTCGAAGGTGCTCGCGGGCGACGCCGGCGGCATGATAAAACTCGCCGAAGCGTTCCACGAACGCAAATTCGCATGGGTCGCCGACACCATCTACGACGCCAACCTCTCGCGCGGCGTGCGCATCGTGCTTATCTCCGGTCCTTCGTCGAGCGGCAAGACCACCTCGGCCAAGCGGCTGGGCATCCAGCTGGGCGTGCTGGGGCTGAAACCGGTGCTGATCTCGCTCGACGACTACTTCGTGGACCGCGAAAAGACCCCGAAGGACGCCGACGGCGAGTATGACTACGAAGCGCTCGAAGCCATCGACCTCGAACTGTTCAACGACCACCTTCGCCGCCTGATGCGCGGCGAGAGCGTCGATATTCCGCGCTACAACTTCATCACGGGACGCCGCATGCAGCACAACGACCCGCTGACGCTCGACGAACGTTCGATTCTGATCGTCGAGGGCATCCACGGACTCAATCCCCGTCTCACGCCGGGCGTTCCCGAAGAGCAAAAGTTCCGCATCTACATCTCCTGCTTCACGTCGGTGGCCATGGACAACCTCTCGCGCATCGCCACCACCGACAACCGCCTGCTGCGCCGCCTGACGCGCGACTACCGGCAGCGGGGCGCCGACGCGCTGGCCACGCTCTCGCGCTGGGCCTCGGTCCGCCGCGGCGAGGAGAAGCACATCTTCCCCTATCAGGAGAACGCCGACGTCATGCTCAACTCGTCGCTCTTCTACGAGATTTCGGTCCTGCGCCCCTTCGCCGAGAAAATCCTCCGCGAAGTGCCCGACACGGTACCCGAATACGACGAAGCGCGCCGCATGCTGAAGTTCCTCGACAACTTCATCCCCATTCCGCCCGACGAGATTCCGCCCACCTCGATCCTGCGCGAATTCATCGGCGGCAGCAGTTTTCAATATTGAGAATCGTCCGCACGCCCCGGCGTCACCCGGACGCAAACCATGCAAGACAATAAACGACCGCCCGGTTCCGACCCGGCCCCGAAACGATAATTCCGCCGCACTGCGGCGCCAAGTCCCCATAACTTCATACAACTAACAGATATGTTCGACAAATTTTCCGAACGCCACATCGGCGTCAGCAACGAAAAGGAGCTCAAAGCCATGCTCGAAACGATCGGCGTCAAGTCGGTCGACGAGCTGATCTCGCAGGTCATTCCGCACTCCATCCGGCTCAAGAAACCGCTCGCGCTGCCCGCGGAGGGCATGAGCGAGTACGAATTCGCAGGCCACATCCGCGCGCTGGCCGAGCGCAACCGCTGCCTGCGGTCGTTCATCGGCATGGGCTACTACCCCTGCGCGGTTCCCGCCGCCGTCACGCGCAACGTCTTCGAGAATCCCGCGTGGTACACCTCCTATACGCCCTATCAGGCCGAGATTTCGCAGGGCCGTCTCGAAGCGCTGCTGAACTTCCAGACCGCCGTGATCTCGCTCACGGGCATGGAGATCGGCAACTGCTCGCTGCTGGACGAGGCTACCGCCGCCGCCGAAGCGATGCTGATGATGTTCGCCCTGCGCTCGCGCGAAGCCGTCAAGGAGGGCCGCAACCAGCTCTTCGTCGACCGCAACATCTTCCCGCAGACGCTCGACGTGCTGCTCACCCGCAGCGAACCCTTCGGCATCGAACTGATCGTCGACGAATACGACGAATACAGCTTCACGGGCAAGGAGTTCGGCGCCATCGTCCAGTATCCGGCCGCCAACGGCGCCGTGCGCGACTACGCGGACTTCACGGCCGCCGCCCACGCCAAGGGCGCGCTGGTCACGGCCGTCGCCGACCTGCTGGCGCTGGCGCTTCTGAAAGCCCCCGGCGAATGGGGCGCCGACATCGCCGTCGGCTCGACCCAGCGTCTGGGCACCCCGATGGGGCTGGGCGGTCCGAGCGCGGGCTACATGACCACGCGCGAAGCCTTCAAGCGCAACATGCCGGGCCGCATCATCGGCGTCTCGGTGGACCGTCTGGGCAACCGGGCGCTGCGCATGGCGCTCCAGATGCGCGAACAGCACATCAAGCGCGAGCGCGCCACGTCGAACATCTGCACCGCCTCGGCGCTGATGGCCTCGATGGTGGGCTTCTACTGCGTCTACAACGGTCCCGAAGGGCTGAAGCGCGCCGCCGACACGGCCCATCTGGCCGCCGCGACGGTAGCCAAGGCGCTCGAAGCGATGGACTACAAACTCGCCGCAACGGCCTATTTCGACACGCTCGAAGTCGCCGCCGAAGCCGCCGTCGTACAGTCGCTGGCGCTCGAAAGCGGCATCAACTTCTTCTACCCGACCGAAGGTTCGGTGCGCATGTCGTTCGACGAAGTCACGACTCCGGAGGAGATCGCCGAGGTCATCCGCATCTTCGCCGCCGCCAAAGGCAAGAAAGCCAAGGCCGTAAAGCCCGTCACCGAAAGCAACGTCCCGGCCGGTCTGCGCCGCCGTTCGGCCTACCTGACCGAACCGGTCTTCAACGCCTACCGTTCGGAAAGCGCCCTGATGCGCTACATCAAACAGCTGGAATTGCGCGACATATCGCTGGCCAACTCGATGATCTCTTTAGGTTCGTGCACCATGAAGCTCAACGCCGCGGCGCTCATGCAGCCCCTTTCGCTGGCCGGCTTCCAGAACATGCACCCCTTCGCCCCGGCGGATCAGGCCGAGGGTTACATGCAGTTGATCACGGAGTTGGAAAACGATCTGGCGACGATCACGGGCTTCGCGGCCTCGTCGCTGCAGCCCAATTCGGGCGCGGCGGGCGAGTACACGGGGCTGATGGTGATCCGCGCCTACCACCAGAGCCGCGGACAGGGCTACCGCAACGTCGTGCTGATCCCGGCGTCGGCCCACGGCACCAACCCCGCGTCGGCCGCCATGGCGGGCATGAAGATCGTCACCGTGGCTTGCGACGCCAACGGCAACATCGACGTGGAGGACCTCGAAGCCAAGGCCAAGGAGTATAGTTCGGAGTTGTGCGGCCTGATGGTGACCTATCCCTCGACGCACGGGGTGTTCGAAAGCCGCATCCGCGAAATCGTGGACGCCGTACACGACGCGGGCGGACAGGTCTACATGGACGGCGCCAACATGAACGCGCAGGTGGGCCTGACCAATCCGGGCTACATCGGCGCCGACGTCTGCCACCTCAACCTGCACAAGACCTTCGCCATGCCCCACGGCGGCGGCGGTCCGGGCGTGGGTCCGATCTGCGTCGCCGAGCACCTCAAAGCCTTCCTCCCCTCGCATTCGGTTATGGCGACGGGCGGCGACGAAGGCATCACCGCCGTGGCATCGGCTCCTTGGGGCTCCGCACTGCTGCTGCCCATAACCTACGGTTATATCAAGATGCTGGGTGAAGCCGGACTGCGCCGCGCCACGGAAATGGCAATCGTCAACGCCAACTACATGTCCGCCGCGCTCGCATCGGAGTTCAGGACCTACTATTCGGGCGAGACGGGCCGCGTGGGTCACGAGATGATCCTCGACCTGACCAACTTCAAGAAGGACTACAACATCGACTGCGGCGACATCGCCCACCGGCTGATGGACTACGGATTCCATGCCCCGACGCTCTCGTTCCCCGTGCACGAGACACTGATGGTCGAGCCGACCGAATCGGAGCCGAAAGCCGAAATGGACCGCTTCATCGAAGCCCTCGTGTCGATCAAGCGCGAGTGCGAAGCGGCCGTCGGACAGCCCGACAACGTGGTGGTCAATGCGCCCCACACGGCCGTGGAGATCGCGGGCGAGTGGCCGCATCCCTACACCCGTCAGCAGGCGGTCTTCCCGCTCGAATGGGTGCGCCAAGCGAAGTTCTTCCCCTATGTTTCGAAGATCGACGCCGGCTACGGAGACCGCAACCTCTGCTGCAGGAATTGCGAATAAATCGTGAAAGCCGCGATTATTAAGGAATTATATGTAACTTTGCAGCCCGTACGGCGCGGATTCCGCCGCTGACGGAGCCGCCGGCCGGTTCGAAAGAACGGTCCCGGCGGCAGGCGCCGCAGCGCTGCAAGCCAACGTCCGGATTCCGGCAGGCGCGTTTTTTGCCGTATGCGGAAGTAACCGCATGCAGAAAACAGGCAGGCAGAAACGGACAAGCCCCGCAAAGGCAGGCGGAGCGCGGAAACGCTCCGCGAGCCAAGCCCCGCCGGAGGGAAATGCCGGGCGGGAACGCAGACCGGGAATAACAGGCGGTAGCGCAGACCCAAACGCCGGGCGGAAATGCCGGACGGAAACGCGGAGAAGGGCCGCAAGGCAGAAACGCCGGCAAAAACGGACAAGCCCCCAAAGGCAGACGGAGCGCGGAAACGTTCCGCGAGCCAAGCACCGCCGGAGGGAAATGCCGGGCGGAAATCCGGGCGGCAACGCAGACCGGGAACAACGGGCGGAAATACCCGGCGGGAACAACGAAAACGAAAAAAACATTTTTTAACGAATTATTATGAAAGTAGAACAGAACAAAATGGTCGGCGTGGACTACAAGCTCACCGTCGACGGACAGATCGCAGACCAGTCGCGTCCGGGCCAGCCGCTCGAATTTATCTTCGGAACAGGCATGCTGCTCCCCAAATTCGAAGAGGCGATTCTGGGCAAGGAGGTCGGCGAAGCCGTCTCGTTTACCCTTGAGCCGAAGGACGGTTACGGCGAACTGATCGCCGACGCCGTGGTAGACCTGCCCAAAAACATATTCATGGTGGACGGCAAACTCGCCGAAGACATCCTCTTCGTGGGTTCGCAGGTTCCGATGAGCGACAATCAGGGCAACCGCATGATGGGCATCGTCAAGGAGGTCGGCGAGGAGACCGTGAAAATGGACTTCAACCACCCGATGGCCGGCAAGACGCTCAACTTCGACGTCGAGATCGTATCGGTGCGCGACGTAACGCCCGAAGACCTGCAGGGCGGCTGCTCGTGCGGAGAGTGCGGAGACGACTGCGGCGGCGGTTGCGACCACGAAAAAGGGCACTGCGACTGCCACTGACAGAAAAGCGGGACTTGCAGAAGCCCCGCTTTTTTAAAACCCCGAAACCGACTCTGCCATGACCCAGACCGAACTGCTGAAAATGATCGGCAGCGGCGCCGTACGGGACCTCGACCTGACGGGCCGCGAATTGAAGAACATCGATTTCAAAGGCTGCCGTGTGGAAAACGTGACATTCGACGAATGCACGCTCACGGAGTGCAATTTCGACGGCTGCGGGATGGAGCGCGTCTCCTTCCGCAAGGCCGTGCTGCGCAACTGCCGTTTCCGCAGGGCGAAGATCGCATGGAGCGACTTCCGCTACTGCGAGATCGAAAGGGCCACTTTCGAAGAGGCCGAAATCCGGTTCTGCGACCTTTACCGCGCCATGCTCACCGGAATCGTCATCATGCGCAGGGCTCGGATCGGAGAGACGAGCCTCTACTACGCCTACTTCGGCGAAGGGGTGAACATACGCCGCGAAAACATCGCCGGCGGCAGGCTGCTCCAGCAGGACCTCGACGCCTACAGGCGGTTTCTGATCGAATGGAACACCTCCGGCACGGGAGTCCGCCGGAACGACCGCGCCGAGCAGTCGGCGTGGAGCCCCGATGCAGCGCTGCACGCTGGTGGACATGCTCAACGTCGTCCAGACGACGATCGGCATCCTGCTCACGGGTATCTTCGGCTTCATCCTCGGCAACAAGATACGCAACCAATAAAGCCGTGTTCACACTGCGCCAATACCTGACCACGCTGGCCGATACGCACGGCCTCACCCGGACGCTGGGCGAGATCGAGGTGTGCCGCGACGGAAAGGGGCGCATATGCTACTCGGCAGGCAACAGCGCCGTCGTATTCCGCATCCGCTGCGAAGGCCGCGTCCGCTCGCTGCGCTGTTACATGCACCATCCGCGCCATCTGGCGGAAATCTACGGCGAGAAGCTGCTGCCGCAGGAGCTTTTCATCTACACCTCGCCCGCAGGCGGCGTCTGGGTGGATGTGGTGCTGAGCGACTGGATCGAAGGCGTGACGCTTCACGAAGCGGTCGCCGCAGCCGCCGAGGCGGGCGACACGGCGCGGCTGAGGAGATTCGCCGCCGCATTCGACCGCATGGCCGCGGCGCTCACGGCGGACGACTGGGCGCACGGCGACCTGAAACCCGAAAACATCGTCGCGGACAACTGGGGACGGCTCCACCTGATCGATTTCGACGCCATGTTTCTGCCCGCTTTCGCAGGTCGGCACAGCCCGGAGCTGGGCACGGCAGCTTTCCAGCATCCCGCGCGCACGGTGCGGGATTTCGACGCTTCGCTCGACGACTATCCGGCGGCCCTGATCTCCACGGCGCTGCATGCGCTGGCGCTCGACCCGACGCTGTACGCCCGCTATTCCGATGCCGACGGGCTGCTCTTCACGCCGCAGAAGATCGGGACCGACGCGGCGCTCTGCGAGGTGCTCGCGCTCTTCGAGCGCAGGGGACTCGCGGCGCAGTACCGGATTGCACGGTTGCTCCGTTCGCCTTCGCTCCGGCTGCCGGGACTGCCGCAACTGCTGGCTCTGGCGGCGGAAACGACGGAAACGGATGAAAGAACGGGACCTGAGGAAACGAAGAATGCAGTGAATACGGCAACGACAGGGACAACCGGATCCGGGGAAACAGCCGGAACAACAGGCCCAAAGCGGGCAATGGGAGCGGAAGAAACGGCAGGCGGAAATTCCGGCTCGGCAGAAGGCCCAGCGGGCGACTCGGCAGACGGCACAACAGAGGACCCAACGGACGGCGCCGTCGCCGAAGCGGCCGAGCTTTTCGTCGAAAACGGCCTGTGGGGCTACCGCACGCCGGAACAGGTCGTCGTGCCGCCGCTCTACGACTGCGGATTCGACTTCACCGAAGGGCTGGCGGCGGTACGGCTCGGAGCGACATGGCACTATATCGACGGCGCGGGCCGGACCCGGATCAGCTGTCCGGGGTGCGAAGCCGTGAAGCCGTTCCGCAACGGACGCGCCCCGGTCGTATGCGGCGGAAGGCGGCTGGAGATCGACCGGGAGGGCCGCGAGTTTGATATTTAGCCTTAAATCGTTATATTTGCATTTGCTTAATACGACACCGATGCCTCAACTCAGATATATGACTCCGGCGGAGATTTCCGCCGCCGAATCCCTCGGATCTTCGGCCGAAGCATGGTCGCAGGTGAGGGTCTCCGAAGATTTCACGCCCTTCCAGCTGCTGCAAAGCCATCTGGAGGGGACGGTCGAGATCGGCTCCGGCGCGCGCATCATCCGATCGCGCGTATGCAACTACCGGATCGGCGAGGGCGCGCTCATAGAGGGCGTCACGGCTCTCGAATGCCGCCGCCGGAGCACGTTCGGCAACGGCGTGGGCGTAGCGACGATGAACGAGTGCGGGGGCCGCACGGTCAGGATATTCGACCGGATGTCGGCGCAGGTAGCCTATCTGATGGCCGTCTACCGCCACCGGCCGCAGACCGTTGCGGCGCTGGAGCGCATGGTGGAGGCCTATGCCGAAGCGGGTGCGTCGGAGATGGGCAGCGTAGGCCGCAACACCCGCATCGTAGGCGCGAAATTCATCCGCGAAGTCCGCATCGGCGACGAAGTGTGCATCGACGGGGCCTCGATGCTCGAAAACGGCACCGTCTGCGACGGGGCGCATATCGGCGTGGACGTCAAGGCCTACGACTTCATCGCCGCCGAGAAGGCGCACATCGACAACGGGTCGATCGTCGAACGCTGCTTCGTGGGCGAGAGCTGCCGGCTGGACAAGGCCTTCACGGCAGCCGAGTCGCTCTTTTTCGCAAACTCGCACTGCGAAAACGGGGAGGCGGCCTCGATCTTCGCGGGTCCCTACACCGTCTCGCACCACAAATCGTCGCTGCTGATCGCCGGCATGTTCTCGTTCTTCAACGCCGGGAGCGGCTCCAACCAGAGCAACCACCTCTTCAAGAGCGGCGCCGTACACCAGTCGGTGCATCTGCGCGGCTGCAAGTTCGCCAGCGGGGCCTACATCATGTCGCCGGCGCTCGAAGGGGCCTTCACGATGATCATGGGGCACCACTCGTACCACCACGACACGTCGGCGTTTCCCTACTCCTACCTGATCGAGAAGGAGGGCCGCACGACCCTCATGCCGGGCGCGAACCTCACCAGCTACGGCGCCGTGCGCGACATCGAGAAGTGGCCGGCGCGCGACCGCCGCGAACGCAAACGCGACGTCATCAACTTCGAAGAATACAACCCCTACATAACCGAAGCGATGCTCAGGGCCGTGGACACGCTCCACACGCTGGCCGAAGAGGACCCCGACGCGCCGTCGTACGTCTACCGCAAGGCGGTCATCCGCGCCGCGGCCCTCAAACGGGGCATCGGACTTTACAACAAATTCGTCGTCGCGGCGCTGGGCGCCATGCTCGACCGCGGCGAATCGGCCGCACGCTACGACGGCAGCGGCCGCTGGCTCGACGTGGCGGGGCAGTACGTCACCAAACGCGAGGTCGAAGCGATCCTCGACGCCGTGGACCGCGGCGAGCTGACAACGCCCGAAGAGGTGGACAACCGTTTCAGGGTCTTTTTCGTGCATTACGACGACTACGCCCACAGCTGGGCCGAAGGGATTTACGCCTCGCTGCTGGGGCGCGTGCCCACCGCGGCAGAGATCGGCGACGCGATCGAGGCGGGGCGCAACGCAAGGGAGGCGATGCGCCGCACGACCGACGCCGACCGCGAGCGCGACTGTTCGCTCGACATGGCCGTCAGCTACGGTCTGGACAGCGACGACGAGCGCGAAGTACGCGACGACTATTACTCGGTCCGGGGATTAAAATAGACGCAACATGTATACACAAAGCATCACACGCAACCACCGCACGGCATTCATACTGGCCATAGACTGTTCGGGATCGATGGCCGAAAGCATCCTCTTCCGGGGACGCAGGCTCACCAAGGCTGAGGCGGTGGCAGGCATCACCAACGACCTGCTCTTCGAGCTGGTAGAACGCGCCCGCCGCAGCGACGGCATACGCGACTATTACGACATCGCCGTGATCGGCTATTCGGGCGACGACGAGGTGCGCTCGCTGCTGCCCGACGGCGAAGAGCTGGTGCCGGTGAGCGCCCTCGCGGCGCGGGAGATGCCGGTGCGTACGGAGGTGATCGAACACCGTCTTCCCGACGGCAGCATCGCCCTGCGCGAGATTCCCGCACCGTCGTGGATCGAGTCGCAGGCGGCAGGACAGACGCCCATGTGCGAAGCGCTGCGCCGGGTGCGCGACATCGCCGCCGAATGGACAGCACGCGCGGCCAACGCCGAGAGTTTCCCGCCCGTGGTATTCAACATCACCGACGGCGAGGCGACCGACTGCGACGACGAGGAGCTGCGTGCGGTATGCAACCAGATCAAGGCGCTGGAGACCGTCGACGGCAACGTGCTGCTGATAAACATCCACATCGCCGCAGGCGACGCCGGGCGGCACGTATTCTTTCCCGAAGCCCACGAAGCCAACTACACGAACCGCTATGCGGCGCTGCTGTACGACTGTTCGAGCGAAATGCCGGCGGTATTCAACGAAGCCATACGCGAGGCCAAAGGCCCCGCCGCGGCGCCCCCGTTCCGGGGCATGAGCTACAACGCATCGGCGGCCCAGCTGGTCACCATGCTCAACATAGGTTCCATCAGCGTCAAAACCGAATAGCCATGACAGCGACCATCCAACACTTCACCCGTGCGCTGCTGACGCCCGACCTGTCGCTGGCGACGCTCTCCGACGCCCGCGCCGTCACCGACCGCAACGGCATGCCGCGCATGGTACGCACCACGCGGTTCGCCGAAGCCGAAATCGAATGGCGCGGCGAGCGGTGGCTCGCAGCCATGCCCCTGACGCCTGCAGCACTGCCCCGCATCGAACGCACGGCTTCGGTCCTGCGGCGCATGAACACCGAACACCTGACGCAATTCCGCATTCTGCCGGAGGAAATGCGCTGGACCGACGCGCTGGGCAACGAGCGGCGCACGGGACTCGTCCTGCAGCAGCTTCCGGGCCGGGAATTCGCCGAGGCGCTGCTCACGGAGGACAAAACGGTTCTGCTCGCGGCGCTCGACACGCTGCGCGAAGCCCTGCGGGAGCTGGAATTCACGCACAACAACCTCCGGGAAAGCAACCTCCGCTGGCACCGGGGACGAATCATACCGATCCGTTATTACGACGCCCGCATAGGCGCGGCGGAAAACGGCGGGGCCGATGCGGAGGCGTTCGAGGCCCTGAAACGCCGGATCGCCGAGGCGCCCATGCCCCGGCAGTCGGTAAACGACGTCGAAGCGGTCTACAATCCGGTGCGGAAGCTGACCGGGCACCGCTGGACGAGCCACGTATTCGAAGGGCTGGTATGCGTCGAGGACGAAGGCGGATTCGGATTCGTCGATACGGACAACAACCCGGTGATTCCGTCGCAGTTCCTCTGGGCGGGCGACTTCCACGAAGGCCGCGCCGAGGTTCAGACGCGGACCGGCATGGGACTGATCGACCGCGAAGGAGGCTACGTCATCCCGCCCGAATACGAAATCGTCGATTACGACCCGGCGGTCAGCATCGTGCACGTCCGCCACGGCGGACGCTGGGCGCTGTTCGACTATCTGGGCCGCCGCCTGACGGAGTTCGGCCGGGAGGATATGCAGGAGCCTGTCCGGCAGGAGCCGTGCAGGTCCGAAATTTGCAGATAACAACGTCACAAAACATACGACAATGGAAGAAACGATCAAATGCCTGATTATCGGCAGCGGCCCCGCAGGGTACACCGCAGCTATCTATACTTCGCGCGCCAACCTCCGGCCCGTACTCTACGAGGGTATCGAGCCGGGCGGGCAGCTCACGACCACGACCGACGTGGAGAATTTTCCGGGCTATCCCGACGGCGTCAGCGGCCAGCAGATGATGGCCGACATGCGCCGTCAGGCCGAACGCTTCGGAGCCGACATCCGCATCGGAACCGTGACGAGCGTGGACCTCTCGTCGCGTCCGTTCCACGTGGTGATCGACGGCACGACGCAGATCAAGGCCGAGACGCTCATCATCGCCACGGGAGCATCGGCAAAATACCTCGGCCTGCCTTCGGAAACGAAATTCCGCGGCATGGGCGTCAGCGCGTGCGCCACGTGCGACGGATTCTTCTACCGCAAGAAGGACGTGGCCGTGGTCGGCGGCGGCGACACGGCCTGCGAGGAGGCCACCTATCTGGCCTCGATCTGCCGCAAGGTCTACATGATCGTGCGCAAGCCCCACCTGCGCGCTTCGAAGGCCATGCAGGAGCGGGTGTTCAACACCACCAATATCGAAGTGATGTTCAACCACAACACCGCCGAGGTGCTGGGCGACGAATCGGGCGTGACGGGCGCGCTGCTGCGCTGCAACGACGGCAAGGAGGTCAGGATCGACATAGCGGGATTCTTCCTCGCCATCGGCCACCATCCCAATACGGAGCTTTTCGCCGACCAGCTGACGCTCGACGCGGAAGGGTACATCAAAACGGAAGCGGGCACCTCGAAGACCAATATCGAAGGGGTCTTTGCCGCGGGCGACGTGCGCGACCCGCATTACCGGCAGGCCATAACGGCCGCGGCGTCGGGCTGCATCGCGGCGATCGACTGCGAACGCTTCATCCTGAACCGCGCAGAGTAAACCGAATCACGCAGAGCGAACAAAAACAGGCACCCCGCATGAGTTTCAGCGTCACCATACTCGGATCGTCCTCCGCCAAGCCCACTCTGAGCCGCCATCCGTCGGCCCAAGCGGTCAATGTGCACGAGCAGTACTATCTGGTCGATGCGGGCGAGGGAGTGCAGCAGCAGCTGATCCGCTGCGGGATCACCCCGCTGAAACTGCGCGCCGTGTTCATCTCGCACCTGCACGGCGACCATGTCTTCGGACTCTTTCCGCTGATCTCGACGCTGGCGCTCTACGGGCGCAAAACCCCGCTGCGGGTATTCGCCCCGGCGCCTTTCGGCGAGATACTGGCCTGCCACCTGCGGTTTTTTGACAGCGAGCTGCCCTATCCGGTGGTCTGGACCGAGGTGGACACGACCAAGCACGCGCTGCTGCTGGAAAACCGCACGCTCGAAGTGTGGAGCATTCCGCTGCGCCACCGGGTGCCGACGGCGGGATTCCTCTTCCGCGAGAAGGAGCCGCCGCTGAACGTCGAGAAGTTCAAGATCGCGAAATACGGCCTTACGGTCGCGCAGATCACCGCCGCCAAGCGGGGCGAGGAGATCGCGCTCCCGACGGGCGAGGTCATACCCAACGCGGAGCTGACCTACCGCCCCTATGCGCCCCGGTCGTACGCCTACCTCTCGGACACCAACTTCTCGGCGAAGGCCGCGACGCTGGCCAAGGGCGCGGACCTGATGTACCACGAGGCGACCTACGCCGCCGCCGAACAGAAAACGGCCAAGGAGCGGGGCCACTCGACAAGCGCCGACGCGGCCAAAGCCGCCCTAAAGGCCGGAGCCAAGCGGCTGATAATCGGACACTATTCGTCCCGCTACAAGAACGAAAACATATTGGTCGAAGAGGCCCGCGCGATCTTCCCGGAGACCTATCCGGCCACCGAAGGCGTCACCTTCACCATAGAGAAACAACGATGACGAAAGCCGAAATACAACTCGTCCGCGCGCTGGCCGACAAACGCGGACGCACGGAACACGGACTGTTCGTGGCCGAAGGGGAGAAACTCATCGGCGAACTGCGCGGCTCGCACCTGAAGGTCCGCAAGATCTTCGCGCTGGAGGGCGTGTTCGCAGGGCCGGAGGTCGAGACCGTCGCCCCGCGCGACATGGAGCGGCTGTCGCTGCTCAAAACCGCCGCCAACTCGCTGGCAATCGTCGAGACGCCCCGCTACGGGCTGGACATGCGGTCGCTCGCGGGGCGGCTGACGCTGGCGCTCGACGACGTGCAGAACCCCGGCAACCTCGGCACGATCGTCCGGCTGGCCGACTGGTTCGGCATCGCCGACATCGTCTGCTCGGAGGCTTCGGCCGACTGCTTCAACCCGAAGGTCGTGCAGGCCACGATGGGCGCGATTCTGCGGGTGCGGGTTCACTACACCGATCTGGGAGCGTTTCTGCACGACGCGGGAGCCGCCGGGCTGCCCGTTTACGGCACGTTTCTGGAAGGGGAGAATATCTACGGCACGACGCTTACGGAAGAGGGCGTCGTCGTCATGGGCAACGAAGGCCGCGGCATCTCGCAGGCCGCGGCGCGCGCCGTGACGCACAAGCTCTTCATCCCGCCCTACCCGACCGACCGCCGCGGGTCGGAGTCGCTCAACGTGGCGATGGCCACGGGCATCGTATGCTCGGAATTCCGGCGTCGGGCAGGCATGGGAAGCGGGAAATAGGCCGCCGCACCACAAACAAAAGACTGCCGGGATTACTCCCGGCAGTTATTTTTTGCGACATCCGGCAAGGCCCGCGGCGCGGGAACCAACTGCGGCACGCCGCAAAGGAGGCCGCGACACAAGGGAGGTTCGGCAAAGGCAGGCGCGACGCAAAGCAGATTCGGCACAAGGCAGGTCGGCACAAGGCAGATTCGACGCAAGTCCGGCGCAACGCAAAACCGATTCAGCGCATGCCGCCCGGCGGCAAACCGATAACAAACCGCGAACAAACCGACAAAGCCCCGCAACAGCCCCGCAACAGACAGCGCCGGCAAAAGGCTCAGCCCACGGCAACGGCGGCGTGCTCCTGCACGATGGCGGCGATCCGCCGCACTTGCGCCAGCGCTTCGGCACACTGCCAGCGGGAGAAAAGCGCCTCCGATTCGAGCCGGCCGATGGTCTGCACGAGCCGGTCGACGGCCTGCAAGAGCGTCTGCAGTTCGCCGGGCGAGGCCGAGCGCAAGTCGGTGGCGGCCAGCAGCACGGCAGTCTCCCGGCTGCAGCGTTCGAATCCCGAAAGCGCCGCATTGCTCCGGCGCCGGTCGTAGGGAGCCACCCATAATATTTCGAACATCAGCCGGAAAACCGTATCGACCAGTTCCGGATTGTGTTTTTCAGTCGTCTTTTGTGCGCAAGGTTCCATCTTTCGGGCGGTTTATCGAAAAAAGCGCGGGCAGTATCACCGAATCCACCATCGAGGTATTGGACGACCTGTAACGTAGAATACGGTAAATGCCCACGCCGAAAACAGCGAGAGCATCAACCTTTGTTCCTTACGTTACGCGAAAGTGTCCAATTTTCGACGGTAAGAAAAAAGCCGATGCGCTTTAATCCGAATATGTCATCAGCCCTAACAGGCTGCATAAAACAAAGGTAGGAAAAAATAGTCCATCCGCAAAACATTACGGATCGCCGCAGTGCAAAAAAACATTTTAATTGCATCCGGCCTATTGCAGATTCTGAATAATATGTATCTTTGTAGATTGAAATACTTGTATCCATGTCAGAACAGAAACTTAAAATAGGCATCACGCAGGGCGACACGAACGGCATCGGCTGGGAGGTCATCCTCAAGGCGCTGGCCGATCCGCGCATGACGGAGCTTTTCACGCCCGTCGTATACGGCTCGCCCAAGGCCGCGGCCTATTACCGAAATACGCTCGCCCAGACCGAACCGGTGCAGTTCAACGCCGTAACGTCGGCCCGCGACGCCCGCCGCGGCAAAGTGAACCTCGTCGCATGCGGCGACACGGAGCAGATCGAACCGGGCAAAGCTTCGGCCGAAGCCGGGCGCGCCGCCGTCGAGGCGCTGCGCCGCGCGACGCAGGAGCTGAAGGAGGGGCTGCTCGACGCCCTCGTCACAGCCCCCTTCAACAAGGAGAGCGTACAGGGCGACGGATTCCACTTCACGGGCCATACCGAATTCATCGGGGCCGAACTGGGCGGGGAGCCGATGATGATCATGTGCAGCGAGATTCTGCGCGTGGGGCTGGTCACCAAGCACATTCCGGTGTCGGAGATCAGCGGCAGCATCACCGGGGAGAAGATCGTGCGCGACCTGCATACGCTGCGCCGCACGCTGAAAGAGGACTTCGGCATCGTCGAGCCGCGCATCGCCGTGATGGCTCTCAACCCGCATGCCGGGGACGGAGGACTGCTGGGACGCGAGGAGCAGGAGATCATCCGCCCGGCCGTCGTCGAGGCGTTCAATCAGGGCGTGCTGGCGTTCGGGCCGTTTGCCGCCGACGGGCTTTTCGCAGGCGGAGGATACGCAAAATACGACGGCATACTGGCCATGTACCACGATCAGGGGCTGGCGCCGTTCAAGACGCTTTCGCCCGACGGCGTGAACTTCACGGCCGGACTCTCGAAGGTCCGCACCTCGCCCGACCACGGCACGGCCTACGACATCGCCGGGCAGGACAAAGCCGACCCGCAGTCGATGCGCTCGGCGATTTACGCCGCGATCGACATCGTCGAGCACCGCCGCGCATGGGCCGAATGGAGCCGCAACCCGCTGCAACGCGCCGAACGCGAGAAGGGCGGCCGCGACGTCTCGGTCAAGGACCTGCCGCAGACCGAAAAGGAGGATTAGCGCAGGAGCGACGAAAAACCGGGATCTGGGCCGGAGGAAGAGGAAGAGGAAGAGGAAGAGGAAGAAAAGGAAGAGCAAACGACATCCGCCGTATCCGCCCAAAGATTGCGGGCAGGGCGCAGCAAGAACAGAAACAACACACCGGGCAAACCGGAGGCGTATTCCGTCTCGTAATTGTGGAAGCGCCGAAGGCCCCGAAAACTTAATTTATATTTTATGATCAAAATCACTTTTCCCGACGGCTCGGTCAGAGAATACGCCGAAGGGACTACTGCTTACCAGATCGCAGAGAGCATCAGCCCTCGTTTAGCTGCTGACTCACTGGCCGCTTCGGTAAACGGCGCAACGGTAGACATGACGCGCCCGATCGGGGAAGACGCCTCGGTCAAATTCTACAAATGGGACGACGAAGAGGGCAAGCACGCCTTCTGGCACACCTCGTCGCACCTGCTGGCCGAAGCCCTCGAAGCCCTCTATCCGGGCATCAAGTTCGGCATCGGCCCCGCTATCGAAAACGGCTTCTACTACGACGTCGATTCGCCGACGCCGATCACCGAGGCCGACCTTCCGAAGATCGAACAGAAGATGCAGGAGCTGTCCCGCAACAAGGAGCAGCTCGTCCGCCGCGAGGTCCCCAAGGCCGAAGCGCTCAAGACCTTCACCGAGAAGGGCGACCAGTACAAGGTCGAACTGATCTCGGACCTGCAGGACGGAACCATCTCATTCTATACCAACGGTGCGTTCACCGACCTCTGCCGGGGTCCGCACATCCCCAACACGGGTTACATCAAGGCCCTCAAGCTGACTTCGGTGGCAGGTGCCTACTGGCGCGGCAACGAGAAGAACAAGATGCTGACGCGCATCTACGGCATCTCGTTCCCCAAGAAGTCGATGCTCGACGAATACCTCGTGATGATGGAGGAGGCCAAGAAACGCGACCACCGCAAGCTGGGCAAGGACCTCGAACTGTTCTGTTTCTCGCAGCGCGTGGGACAGGGTCTGCCCTTGTGGCTGCCGAAAGGCGCCGCACTGCGCGACCGGCTGGAGCAGTTCCTGCGCAACGTGCAGAAGGAGTACGGCTACCAGCAGGTCATCACCCCGCATATCGGCAACAAGGAGCTGTACGTGACTTCGGGACACTACGCCAAGTACGGCAAGGATTCGTTCCAGCCGATTCACACCCCGATCGAGGGCGAGGAGTATCTCCTGAAGCCGATGAACTGCCCGCACCACTGCGAGATTTACCGTTCGAAGCCGCGTTCGTACAAGGAGCTGCCCGTCCGGCTGGCGGAATTCGGCACCGTGTACCGCTACGAGCAGTCGGGCGAACTGCACGGACTGACCCGCGTCCGCGGATTCACGCAGGACGACGCCCACCTGTTCGTACGCCCCGACCAGCTGCTCGAAGAGTTCGAGCGGGTGATCGACATCGTGCTCTACATCTTCAAGACGCTGAAGTTCGACAACTATACGGCACAGATTTCGCTGCGCGACCCCAACAACAAGGAGAAGTACATCGGCTCGGACGAAAACTGGGAGAAGGCCGAAAGCGCCATCATGCAGGCCGCCGAGGAGAAGGGACTCAATACGGTCGTGGAGTATGGCGAAGCCGCGTTCTACGGTCCCAAGCTCGACTTCATGGTCAAGGACGCCATCGGCCGCAAGTGGCAACTGGGAACCATTCAGGTGGACTACAACCTGCCGGAGCGGTTCGACCTGACGTACAAGGGCGCGGACGACAAACTGCACCGCCCGATCATGATTCACCGCGCGCCGTTCGGCTCGATGGAGCGTTTCGTGGCCGTACTGCTGGAGCATACGGGCGGCAAGTTCCCGTTGTGGCTCTCGCCCCAGCAGGTCGTGGTGCTCCCCATTTCGGAGAAGTTCAACGACTACGCCCTGCAGGTCGCGGAGTACCTCAACCGCAGCGACGTGAGGACCGAGGTGGACGACCGCAACGAGAAAATCGGCCGCAAGATCCGCGACAACGAACTCAAGCGCATCCCCTACCTGCTGATCGTCGGCGAGAAGGAGGAGGCCGAAGGACTCGTGTCGGTACGCGCGCAGGGCGAAGGCGACAAGGGTCAGATGACGCTCGAAGGCTTCCGCGACTTCATCGCCGGAATGGTGAAGGAGGAGATCGAGGCCAACAAAATGGAAAAGAAATAACGACTCCGGTCCGCATCCGGGACTTCCCCTTTCGGGGGAAATTCCGGACGGCGGGGTTTACGGCACGCCGCAGGTCACGCCCCGGCAGCCGGACAATGAAAAACAAAAGTAATTAACCACTTTAATACTTTACGATTATCGCAGCACCGAAACCATTCCCGCCGAGGCCATTCAACCCCGGGAATAACCGGCCGAAACCGGCAGCCGGCACCAACAACCGGTACGGGCGCCGCCCGCCCGAAAAGGAGAATCCGCACCGCATCAACGAGCAGATAACGGCTCCCGAAGTGCGCGTCGTGGGCGACAACGTCGAACAACCGCTGGTTTTACCCATACGCGAAGCGCTGAAGCTCGCCGACAGCATGGAACTCGACCTGATCGAGATCTCGCCCAAGGCCGAGCCGCCCGTATGCCGCATCGCCGATTACCAGAAATTCCTCTACCAGCAGAAGAAAAAGGCCAAGGAGCTGAAAGCCAATCAGGTGAAAGTCGTGATCAAGGAGATCCGCTTCGGTCCGCAGACCGACGACCACGACTACAACTTCAAGCTCAAGCACGCCACCAACTTCCTGAAGGAGGGGTGCAAGGTCAAGGCGTACGTCTTCTTCCGCGGCCGTTCGATCGTCTTCAAGGAGCAGGGCGAAATCCTGCTGCTCCGCTTCGCCACCGACCTCGAAGAGGTCGCCAAAGTGGAGATGATGCCCAAGCTCGACGGCAAGAAGATGAACATGATGCTGGCGCCCAAAACCAACAAGAAGTAGCGGCCGAGCGGTTCCGACACCGCGCGAAGCGACTATATCCGATCCATAATCGGGGTCCCGGAAGGGAGTCCGATTGTGGATTTTTATTTCATGACCGACGCAAGCGGCAGAGAGACGGCGGCCTTTCATATACCTGCGGAAGCGGACCTGCAGGCATGCACCTGCGGGAACGGGCTTTCGGGGACGGGCTTCGGGAACGGGCTTCGGGGACGGGCTTTCGGGAACGGGCTTTCGGGAACGACGCGGGGGACAGACTTTCGGAAGCGCTACGCAGGAAACCGCCCTGCCGGACTTATTCCGTCCGCAGAAAAGGGATTTTGCCGAATTTCGAAATATATTTACCTTTGCAATGAAATGATTACGCAGGACGACATATTCGGGATCACGGACGACGCGGCGTTCGAAGCCGCCGCACTGGAGGTATTCAGGCGGCAGGCGGCCGAATGCCCGCCCTACCGCGAATACCTCGCGCTGGCCGGAGTGCGGCCGGAAGAGGTGCGCGCGGCCCGCGAGATTCCATTCCTGCCGATCGAAATCTTCAAGACCCACGACGTCTACTGCGGCGGCACGGAGCCGGAGGCGGTCTTCACCTCGTCGGCAACGACGGGCATGACGCCGTCGCGCCACCCGATGCGCTCGCTGGCGCTGTACGAACGGACGTTCCGCGCAGCATTCCGCACGTTCTACGGCGAACCGGGGCAGTGGAGCCTCTATGCCCTGCTGCCCAATTACCTGCGCCGCAAGGGGTCGTCGCTGGTCTACATGGCCGACCGGCTGATCGCCGACTGCGGTTCGGGCGGCTTCTACTTGGACGACTACGACGCGCTGCTGACGGCCATGCAGGCCGATCCGAAGCCCAAAATCCTGCTGGGCGTAAGCTATGCACTGTGGGATCTGGCGGAGCGTTACGCCCCGAAGCTCGAAAATACGGTCATAATGGAGACGGGCGGCATGAAGGGTTACCGCGAAGAGATTCCCAAGGAGGAGTTCCACAAAATCCTGTGCGGCGCATTCGGCGTCGGCGCGATACACTCCGAATACGGCATGGCCGAGCTGACTTCGCAGGCCTATTCGCAGGGCGGCAACCTCTTCCGCTGTCCGCCGTGGATGCGCGTCACGACCCGCGACGTGAACGATCCGTTCGATCCGCAGCCCGCGGGAACGCGCGGAGGGCTGAACATCGCCGATCTGGCGAACTGGTGGTCGTGCGCGTTCATCCAGACGCAGGACGTGGGCCGGGTCGATGCCCGCGGAGCGTTCGTCGTCGAGGGGCGCATCGACCACAGCGACATCAGAGGATGCAACTTACTGGTACAGTGAACCTAAACGGGTTTCCGCCGCAAGGCGGGCAGGCCCCGATATAAAACCGAATTATGAAAACAGCAGCATTCGTCCCCATACGGCTCAACAGCCAGCGCGTCAGCGGCAAGAACCTGCGTCCGCTGAGCGGGTCGCCGCTCATGTGCCACATACTCCGAACGCTGACCGAGGTCGAAGGAATCGACGAGGTTTACGTCTATTGCAGCGACGAGCGGATCCGCGAATTCCTGCCCGAAGGGGTGCGGTTCCTGCGCCGCAGCGAGGAGCTGGACCGCGACACGACGCTGGGACGGGAGATTTACGACAGTTTCACCGCCGAGGTCGAAGCCGACCTCTATGTGCTGGCGCACGCCACGTCGCCCTTTATCCGCGCCGAGACCGTCGCGGATGCGCTCCGGAAAGTGGTTTCGGGCGAATACGACTCGGCATTCAGCGCCGAAAAGATACAGACGTTCGCATGGTACGAGGGGCGGCCGCTCAACTATTCGCCCGAAAACATCCCCCGCACACAGACCATCGAGCCGGTGTATATCGAAACCAGCGCGTTCTTCATCTTCCCGCGGGCCTTGTGGACCGGGCGGCACCGCAGGATCGGCGACAGGCCCTACATGGCGGTAGTGGACCGCATCGAGGGGCTGGACATCGACTATCCGGAGGATTTCACGATGGCCGAGATCATCGCCGCAAGCCGCAACCTGCCCAAATAAATTCCGGCGCATCTACCGGCACATCAGGCGATACGAAGAAGGAGAAATTTCGATTCCTCCTTTTTCGTTTTCATCGGGCAGCTCACTCCGGGTTCCGTTCGTAGGCGTCGATCATCGAACCGCGGGTGCGGTTGACGATCCGCGCACCGAGCGCGGCGGCATAGTCGCGCAGGACTTCGTGGCCGCGGAACAGTTCGGCGACTTCGGCCAGATAGTCCGCCATCGTATAGGGCACATGGGGAACCTTCTTGTAAATAGGCTGCGGCGCGGCGGCTTCCGCTCCGTCGTAATAGTGGCGGTCGATGCGGCAGAGCCGGTTCCCATCGTCCACGCAGAGTCCGTCCAACAGCGTATGGTCCACGCCGTAAAGCTCGATCCGCTTATACCCCAGCAGCAGAGCGACGTATTCGCCGACCTGCACCACCGTTCCGAAATTGGCGCTTCCCAGCCCGCGGCGGAAAAGCCAAAATTCGAGACTTCTGAAACCGCGGTACATCTGGGTATGGAAGCGGACGATGCGGATATTGGAATTGGGCAGCGCGGCGCGGTAGTCGAAGCCTTCGGGGTTATAGTACTGCACGTAGAGGTTCATCGGCCACGCAACCTTGCGGGCGAGCGTCGCGTAAAGCGCCCGGACGCGGTCGCGGCATGCGCTGTCACGGAAGAACATCGGGTCGGAAAGGACGTAATACTTCGGCTTCACGACCTCGAAGCGGTCGTCTTCGGCGAAAAAATTGACAGCAAGGAAATCTTCGGTTTCGTATTCGCGGCGTTCGATCAGCCGCGGCAGGTCACCGGCCAGCGAGGGGCCGTTGCCCAGAATCACCATCGACTGCGCCGGCCGGCCGACCGTTCCGGCACGCCCGACGTAGTTGCGGAAATTCTCCTTGACTGCCATCACGGCGAAATACAACGCCGTGTCGAACGAGTTGCGGATGAAAGCGATGAGTTTCTCGGCTGCGGTCATAGTGCGTTATTCGTTAATTCCCGTCCGGAACGGGAAGAGCGGAACGGGAGCGGCGGGAGGGACTCCGCGCGCATAGGGCCGGCCGGTTTCAGCCCGGAAGGTCGCCTGAAGAGTGCCGCGCACCCGTTAATTATTTGCAAATGTAGCAAAAGATCGGTATCTTCGCAATAAATCAAACCGCTAAAAATGGCATCCGCAACCATCTCGGTCATCATACCCCTCTACAACAAGGAACGCGAAATCGGCGACACCCTGCGTTCGGTGCTAGCCCAGACGCTGCCCCCGGCAGAGATCGTCGTCGTGGACGACGGTTCGACGGACCGCAGCGCAGAAATCGTGCGCGGCATCCGCTCGCCGCTCGTGAAACTCGTCACGCAGCCCAACGCCGGCGAATGCGCGGCCCGCAACCGCGCCATCGCCGAATCGACGGGCGACTACATCGCCCTGCTGGACGCCGACGACACGTGGGAGCCGGGATTTCTGGAGGAGATCGCCGCGATGATCGCGGAGTTTCCGGGCTGCGGGGTCTACTCGACGGCCTTCAACATCGTCAGCCACGACGGGCGTTTCCCGGCCCGCACCCCTTCGGAACGCGGTGTGGTCGCCAACTTCTTCCGCGACTCGGCGCACCGGTACATCTCGATCCCGTCGGCCAGCGCAGTACCGCGCGCGGTCTTCGAGGCGGTGGGCGGATTCCCCGAAGGGATGAAGATCGGCGGCGACATGTATATGTGGATCAAGATCGCCCGCCGCTACGCGGTCTGCTTCTCGCCCAAGCCGCTGGCGAACTACTCGAAGGTCGCATCGAACCGCTCGGCGTCGAGCTACACGCCCGAACGGACGCGCTATTCGTTCGAGGAACTTTACGACCCGTCGGCGCCTGAGGAATACAACGAATTCGTGGCCCGCGCGGCATTGGGCAAAGCGCTCATCATCAGCGCCAAGGGCGGCACAAAAGAGGCGGCGCGCGCGGCGGAGTTTTTCGGCTACACCAAGACCTACCGCCGCACGCTGCGCAAGGTCCGCGTCCTCAACGCCCTGCCCCGCAGCTGGCGCGCTCCGCTGATCGGGCTATACAACAGTCTGGCATGGCGCATCGCCCGCAAGGGTCTGTAAATCGAATACTGCTGAAAATGAGACACCTGCTGAAATCCGCCGCGGCAAAGGGTTTTCTTCTTACGGCCCTTCTGCTCTTCGCGGCAAGCATCTGCCGGGCGCAGTCCGTGGCGCCGGAGACCCCGGATTACATCCTGCGTTCGGGCGGCATGGAGCGCACCTACAAACTGCACCTGCCCGCCGGCCTGCCGGAGAACGCCCCGCTGGTCGTCGTCCTGCACGGCTACGGCGGCAACAACAATCCCGACCGTTTCGCCATGAACGCCACGGCCGACCGCCACGGTTTCGCCGTCTGCTACCCGCAGGGCGCGAAAGACGGACGCGGCAAGAGCTGCTGGAACGTGGGATACCCCTTTCAGGCCGACATGACCGTCGACGACGTGCGGTTCCTGACCGAGCTGGTGCGCCATTTGCAGAAAAAGCACGGACTGAGCCGGCACAACGTCTTCTGCACGGGCATGTCGAACGGCGGAGAGATGTGTTACCAGCTGGCGGCGCAGCGTCCCCGCCTGTTCGCCGCCGTGGCGCCGGTTTCGGGACTGATGCTCGACTGGCTCTACAAAGCGGACCGGAGTACGGCGCCGGTTCCGCTCTTCGAAATCCACGGCACGGAGGACAGGACCTCGGCATGGCTGGGCGATCCGCAGAACAAAGGCGGCTGGGGAGCTTATCTGCCCGTGCCGCTGGCCGTACATTACTGGGCGGCGAAGAACCGCTGCACCGTCATGCAGACCGACACGCTGCCGGCAAAGGCCCCCGGCGGCCGCACGGTGATCGCGCACCGCTTCACGGGCGGCGCTGGGGGAAGCGAGGTGTGGCTTTACGAAATCGTCGGCGGCAAACACGCGTGGGGCGAGCAGGACATCGACACGGGCGAGGAGCTGTGGAAATTCTTCAGCAGGTTCGTAAAGTAGGCGGAACGTCTCCCGCAGGGCCGAAAGAGGAGTGCTCCGAACGCGGGCGGCAATAAAAAATGGTTCCGGAAAAATCCGGAACCATTTCGTTTTCAGGAAGCGGCGCATCCGAGACCCCGCTCCGGCGGTCTTGCGGCCGCTCTCAGTTGGCGAAGGTCAGGCCCTTGTCGTCGGCGCCGATCTTGATCGGTTTTTCGCGGTTGACGTCGCCGGCCAGAATCCGTTTCGAGAGTTCGTTGACGATGTAACGCTGGATCGTACGTTTGACCGGACGCGCGCCGTAGAGCGGGTCGTAGCCGGCGGCGGCGATCCATTCGCGCGCCTTGTCGCTGTATTCGAGGCGGATGCCGGTCTCGGCCAGCATCCGGCGCACGGCGCCCAGCTGGATGTCCACGATGCGCTCGATATCCCGGCGCGTCAGCGGCTCGAACATCACGATCTCGTCGATACGGTTCAGGAATTCGGGCTTCAGCTGCTGTTTCAAAAGGTCGATGACGTCCATCCGGGTCTTCTCGACCACTTCGGGCGCGAGCTTCTCGCCGCTGAACGCCGCCGCGAAATTCTCCTGAATGATATGCGATCCCATGTTCGAAGTCATGATGATGATCGTATTGCGGAAGTCCACCGTGCGGCCCTTATTGTCGGTCAGACGGCCGTCGTCGAGCACCTGCAGGAGAATGTTGAAGACGTCGGGGTGCGCTTTCTCGATCTCGTCGAGCAGCACGACCGAATAGGGCTTGCGGCGCACGGCTTCGGTGAGCTGGCCGCCCTCGTCGTAACCGACGTATCCCGGAGGCGCTCCCACCAGACGCGACACGCTGTGGCGCTCCTGATACTCGCTCATGTCGATACGCGTCATCATCGAGTCGTCGTTGAAGAGGAACTCGGCCAGCGCTTTGGCCAGCTCGGTCTTGCCGACGCCCGTGGTGCCGAGGAAGATGAACGAGCCGATCGGCTTGCGGGGGTCGTTCAACCCGGCGCGCGAACGGCGCACGGCGTCGGAGATGGCGGCGATGGCCTGCTCCTGACCGATGACGCGCCGGTGCAGCTCGTCCTCCATGTGCAGCAGTTTCTCGCGTTCGGAAGCCAGCATGCGCGTCACGGGGATACCCGTCCAGCGCGACACCACCTCGGCGACGTCCTGTGCATCGACCTCCTCCTTGATCATCGAGCCGTTGGCCGACGCCAGCTTGTACTCCTCCTGAAAGGCGGCGATCTCCTTTTCGGCCTCCTGAATCTTGCCGTAACGGATTTCGGCCACCTTGCCGTAATCGCCTTGACGCTCGGCCTGCTGGGCCTCGATCTTCAGCAGCTCGATCCGGTCCTTATTCTCCTGAATCCTCTTCAGCAGATCGCGCTGGCCCTGCCATTTAGCACGCATCTCGGCGTCTCTGGACTTCAGTTCCTCGATCTCCTTGGTGAGCTGCTCCACACGCTCCTTATCCTTCTCGCGGCGGATGGCTTCGCGCTCGATTTCGAGCTGGCGCACACGCCGGTCGAGGGTGTCGATCTCCTCAGGCACGGAGTTCATCTCCAGACGCAGGCGCGAAGCCGCCTCGTCCACGAGGTCGATCGCCTTGTCGGGCAGAAACCGCGAGGTGATGTAGCGCGTCGAAAGCTCGACGGCGGCGACGATCGCCTCGTCCTTGATGCGGACCTGATGGTGGTTCTCGTAACGGTCTTTCAGTCCGCGGAGGATCGAAATGGCATCCTCCTGCGTCGGCTCATCGACCATCACCTTCTGGAACCGGCGTTCGAGGGCCTTGTCCTGCTCGAAGTATTTCTGATACTCGTCGAGCGTCGTGGCGCCGATGGTCCGCAGGTCGCCCCGCGCAAGCGCGGGTTTGAGGATATTGGCGGCGTCCATCGCGCCCGACGACTTGCCGGCGCCGACGAGGGTGTGGATCTCGTCGATGAACAGCAGTATTTCGCCTTCGCTGGCGACGACCTCCTGCACGACGGCCTTGAGCCGCTCCTCGAACTCGCCCTGATACTTGGCGCCCGCGATAAGGGCGCCCATGTCGAGCGAGTAGATCACCTTCGATTTCAGGTTTTCGGGCACGTCGCCGTCCACGATACGGTGGGCGATGCCCTCGGCGATGGCAGTCTTGCCCACGCCGGCTTCGCCGACCAGAATCGGGTTGTTCTTGGTGCGGCGCGAGAGAATCTGCAACACGCGCCGGATCTCCTCGTCGCGGCCGATCACCGGGTCGAGCTTGCCCGAACGGGCCTGTTCGTTGAGGTTGACGGCGTACTTGCCCAGCGCGTCGAACTGCTGTTCGGAGGTCTGCGAATCGACCGTCGCACCCTTGCGGAAGATACGGATCGCTTCGAGAAGCTCCTTCTCGGTGGCGCCGCTGCGCTTGAGGATGTCGGCCGCCTGTCCGCGTTCGGCCACGAGACCCAGCAGAAGGTGTTCGACCGAAGCGTATTTGTCGCCGAAGTTCTTGGTGAAGTCCACGGCGCGCTGGATCACCTTCGAGGTTTCCTGCGCAAAGAACTGCTCGCCGCCGCCCTCGACCCGCGGCAGGGAGCCGACGGCGCGCTGGGTTTCGTCGCGCAGTCCGCGCACGTTCACGCCGACGCGTCCCAGCAGGAACGTGGCCAGCGAATCGTCCTCGCGGATCAGCACCGCGAGCAGATGGAGCGGCTCGACAGCCTGCTGTCCGCGCTCCCGCGCAAGGTTGAGCGCTGCCTGCAACGCCTCCTGCGCCTTGATGGTCAAAGTGTTTATATTCATAATCGCAAAGTTAAATTTCACACGGTCCGATGGTTCGCGTCCGGGGCCGCAACCCGCGGCTTACCGCCGCGCATGCAAGTCCGACTCCCCCTCAAATCCCCGCCCGGCGGGGACTCGTCGCATTGCGACCGGATCGCAGACGCAAACCATTCGTCATCAACATCCGCAAAACACCTGCCAACCTCATTTTTCGGTCATTGTGTCATGTTTTGTCACAACACGCTGTCAAAATGCGCCAATTTGGCGCAACGGCGGACGGGCGCGCAGGGACGGCGGAGGGGACAATTTTTAATCCCGAATTTTCAAATCTTCGCTCATATTTCTTATCTTTGCGGAACTATGAGTGATTTTATCGTCAGCGCACGCAAATACCGCCCCGCGACCTTCGCCTCGGTCGTCGGGCAGAAACATATTACCTCGACGCTCAAAAACGCCATCGAGCGCGCCCAGCTGGCCCATGCCTACCTCTTCTGCGGTCCCCGCGGCGTGGGAAAGACCACCTGCGCCCGCATCTTTGCAAAGGCCATCAACTGCCTGAGCCCCAACGGCGCAGAAGCCTGCAACGAGTGCGAATCGTGCCGCTCGTTCAACGAGGGCCGCTCGCTGAACATCCACGAGCTGGACGCCGCATCGAACAACTCGGTGGAGGACATCCGCACGCTGATCGAGCAGGTGCGCATCATCCCGCAGGTGGGCCGTTACTCGGTATTCATCATCGACGAGGTCCACATGCTCTCGGCCGCAGCCTTCAACGCCTTCCTCAAGACGCTCGAAGAGCCGCCCGCACACGCCATCTTCATCCTCGCGACGACCGAGAAACACAAGATCATTCCGACCATCCTCTCGCGGTGCCAGATTTACGACTTCAACCGCATCCGCGTCGAGGACAGCGTCGAATACCTCAAATACATCGCCGGGCAGGAGAACATCTCGGCCGACGAAGAGTCGCTGAACCTCATCGCGCAGAAAGCCGACGGCGGCATGCGCGACGCCCTGTCGATGTTCGACAAGGCCGTGTCGTTCTGCGGCACGACGCTCGACTACCGCAACGTGGCCCAGACGCTCAACGTGCTGGATTACGACACCTATTTCAGCGTTACGGAGATGCTGCTCGCAGGCAACTACGTCGATGTGCTGGTCACGTTCGACACGGTGCTCTCGAAAGGCTTTTCGGGGCAGACCTTCACGGCGGGACTCAACCGCCACATGCGCGACCTGCTGATGGCCAAGCGCCCCGAAACGCTGCGGCTGATCGAAATGACCGGAACGCTGCTCGAACGATACCGGACGCAGGCGGGCGCCTGCAATGTCGAGTTCCTGTTCGGAGCCATCTCCATTCTGACGGAGCTCGACGGGAAGATCCGGCAATCGTCGAACCAGCGATTGCTCGTCGAGCTGGGCCTGATGAAGATCGCAGGACTCGGCCAAAAAAAAAATGACGATCTGACCTCCTCCGGGGAGTATTCCCTCCCCGCCCTCTCACCCCGTACGGCCGCAGGCGCGGCGGCGACTCCGACGGCTGCGGCACGACCCGCGCCGCAGCAGAGCGCGTCTACAGTTCAGGCGCAGACAGTTTCCGCGGCAGGACAAACGACGCCGGGTACGTCCCAGTCGGGTGCGGGAGCAACGGTGCAGGCCGCAACTCCACCGGCGGCAGGACAAACGGCACCGTCCGCAGTTCAGCCGGGAGCAGGACAAACGGGGCAAGGCACTGTTCGGCCGGAAGCCGGACCGACGGCATCGGCCGGCATACCGCAGGTATCCGGATTTTCCGTACGCGGAGCCGCGATGCAGACGGCGGGTCGGCAGGCAGCGGAAGTTTCCGCTCAGGACAACGCTCCGCAGGCTGCGGCAGCCGGACAAACGATACCGGGCGGAGCGGCGAATCCCGCGGCGCAAGGAGGAATGGCGAATCCGGCGATGCAGAGCGGGACCCCAAACCCGACCGCGCAGGGCGGAGCGGCAAATCCGGCAGCGCAAGGAGGAACTGCGGGACCGACGGTACTGGGCGGAACACCGCATCCGACGGCACAAGGCGGAGCGGCCGTCCCGGCAGCGCAAACCGCAGGCGGAACAACCGCTGAAACGGCTCCGCAGCCCGCACCGGCAAAGCCCGCAGTGCAGACCGCACCGGCTCCGGCACGGCGTCCGCTCATATCGGGCGCTTCGCTCTCGGAACTGCTCGCCTCGGCGGGCAGCGATCCCGACGAAGAGCTTTCGGACGGCGAAACGCCCGACGAAGCCGAAGCCGCAACCGTCGATCCGGAGTGCGCCGAAAAGCTGGAGCACGCCCGTAGCAGGATACTGAACCTCATCAAGGAGAAACGCCCGCGCTTCGTGCCGGCCTTCGAGCTGATGACGTTCCGCGACAACACGATCTCGGTGAGCGTGCCGACGACCGAACTGCGCGAAGAGATTCTGCGCAGCAAGACGGGAATGCTGATGCGCATCGCCGAACTGGCCGGAATAGAGGGAATGATCGAATTGGAGGTCATCGTAAACGAAGAGATACGGGCGGTGCGTCCGATCAAACTCGAAGACCGGGTACGGTACATTACGGAGAAAAACCCGCTGGTGGCGGAGCTTCGCAAGGCGCTGGATCTGGAAGTGGAATAACGCACCCGATTTACGGCGCACGCCGCAGGACCGGTTCAGGCGAACGGCCGCAGACGGAGGCGCATGCAGACCGCCGGCACGACCGCCGGACGCCGGACAATATTGATAATCAAGACAAAGAAACAATAAAATGGCAACAAAGAATTTCATCGAAGAACTCGAATGGCGCGGCATGATCCACACGATCATGCCCGGCGCAAAGGAACAACTCGAAAAAGAGATGACGACGGCCTATCTGGGCATCGACCCCACGGCCGACTCGCTGCATATCGGACATCTGGTAGGCGTGATGATCCTCAAGCATTTCCAGATGTGCGGCCACCGTCCGCTGGCGCTCATAGGCGGCGCGACGGGCATGATCGGCGACCCCAGCGGCAAGTCGCAGGAGCGCAACCTGCTCGACGAGCCGACGCTCCGCCACAATCAGGAGGCGATCAAACGGCAGCTCGCCAAACTGCTCGACTTCGAGTCGGACGCGCCGAATGCCGCCGTGCTGGTCAACAACTACGACTGGATGAAGGACATCTCGTTCCTCGAATTCATCCGCGACATCGGCAAGTGCATCACCGTCAATTATATGATGGCCAAAGACTCGGTCAAGAAGCGTTTCAGCGGCGAGGGCGACGGCATGTCGTTCACCGAATTCACCTACCAGCTGGTACAGGGCTTCGACTTCCTGCACCTCTACCAGACGATGAACTGCAAGGTGCAGCTGGGCGGCGCCGACCAGTGGGGCAACATCACCACCGGAACGGAGCTGATCCGCCGCAAACTGGGCAACGAGGCCGAAGCATTCGCCATCACCTGCCCGCTCATCACCAAGGCCGACGGTACGAAATTCGGCAAGACCGAGAGCGGCAACGTATGGCTCGATGCGCGCTATACCTCGCCCTACAAGTTCTACCAGTTCTGGCTCAACGTCAGCGACGAGGACGCCAAGCGTTACATCCGCATCTTCACGCTGCTGGACCGCGAGACCGTCGAGGCGCTGACCGCCGAGCATGAGGCGGCGCCCCACCTGCGCATACTGCAGAAGCGGCTGGCGCAGGAGATCACCACGATGATCCACTCCAAGGAGGAGTACGAAAAGGCCGTCGAGGCTTCGGCGATCCTCTTCGGCGGATCGACCTCGGAGGCGCTGCGCAAACTCGACGAAGAGACGCTGCTGCAGGTGTTCGAGGGCGTGCCGCAGTTCCGCATCGCCCGCGCCGAGCTGGGGCTGCCGTTCGTGGACCTCTGCACCGAAAAGGCGCAGGTCTTCCCCTCGAAGGGCGAATGCCGCAAGATGGTGCAGGGCGGCGGCGTGTCGCTCAACAAGGAGAAGGTCGCCGACGCGGCGCGCGAGGTGACCGAAGCGGACCTGATCGCCGGCAAGTACCTGCTGGTGCAGAAGGGCAAGAAGAATTACTTCCTCCTGATCGCCGAATAAGATGGAGTATCGCATCGTTCTCTCGCGGATGGAGTTCCGGGCGCTGCACGGCTGCTACGAACTGGAACGCAAGGTCGGCAACCGTTTCACGGTCGATCTGGAACTGACGGCAGAGCTGGGCGACGCCGCCGTGCAGGACGACGTGCGCAAGACGGTCAATTACCTGACGGTCTACGAAGTGGTGCGGATGCAGATGCGCATCACGCAGCACACCATCGAACGGGTGGCGATGAACATCATCGAAGCGATTTACGCCGCCTTCGCGCAGGTACGGCATGTAAAATGCACCGTATCGAAACTGGCGCCGCCGCTGGGCGGAAAGCTTGAGAAAGTGAGCGTCGTGCTGGAGAAATAGGACGGGTGTGCGCCATGCGCGCACCCGTTTCCGATAATAAACAGGTTAGGTTATGCATCATAAGGAGAGTCGCGCCACGCTGGGTGGCAAATTGAGCGCCGTGCTCGTCGCGGCGGGCAGCTCCGTGGGGCTGGGCAACATCTGGCGGTTTCCGTACGTCGCCGGAGACAACGGCGGCGGAGCCTTTCTGATCATCTACATCCTCTGCGTACTGCTGCTGGGGCTGCCGCTGATGATCGCGGAATTCTCCGTGGGACGGGCGTCGCACCTCAATGCGGTGGGCGCCTACCGGAAGCTGAACCGCCGATGGAGTTTTCTGGGCTACAACGGCGTGCTGGCGGCATTTCTGATTCTGGGATTCTACTTCGTGGTTTCGGGATGGACGGCCGAATACATGGTGCACTCCGCCACGGGCGAGATCGCCCGCTACTCTACGGCCGAGGAGTACAAAAACCTCTTCGAAACCTTCATCAGCAATCCGTGGCGGCCGGTTCTCTACACCTGTCTGTTCGTGCTGGCGACCCACTTCGTGATCGCGCTCGGCGTGCAGAAGGGCATCGAGCGTTCGGCCAAGATTCTGATGCCGCTGCTCTTCGTCATCCTGATCATCCTGTCGGTCCACTCGCTGCTGATGCCGGGCGGCGAAGCGGGACTGAAATTCCTTTTCGCTCCGGATTTCTCGAAAGTGACGCCCACGACGGTGCTCGTCGCGCTGGGGCAGGCGTTCTTCTCGCTCTCGATCGGCATCGGGACGATGGTCACCTACGCCTCGTATTTCAAGCCCGACACCAACCTGCGCCATACGGCGCTCAACGTCACGATCCTCGACACGCTGGTAGCCGTTCTGGCCGGCGTGGTGATCTTCCCGGCGGTATTCAGCGTGGGCATCGAGCCTTCGTCGGGTCCTTCGCTGGTGTTCATCACCCTGCCGAGCATCTTCAACGACATGCCCCTGAGCATGGTCTGGTCGTCGGTATTCTTCCTGCTGCTGGTCGTGGCGGCGCTCACCTCGACGATCTCGCTGCACGAAGTGGTGACGGTCTACCTGCATGAAGAGTGGCACCTGAGCCGCAAGACCGCGGCATGGCTGACGACCGCCGCAACGGCCGCGCTCGCATCGCTGGCGTCGCTGTCGCTGGGAGTGCTGAGCGGCTGGACGATCTGCGGACTTTCGCTTTTCGACTCGCTCGACTTCCTGACTGCCAACATCCTGCTGCCCGCGGGCGGATTCTTCACCTGCGTCTTCGTCGGCTGGAAACTCGACCGGCAGATACTCAGGGACCAGATCACCAACAACGGGGAGCTGAAATTCCGCATTTACGGCGTCTTCATCTTCCTGCTGCGCTACGTCTGCCCCGCCGTGCTGCTGCTGATCTTCCTCGACAACCTCGGCGTATTTTAACGCCGGGCCGACGGCAATAGCAAAAACCTGAAACCAATAACAACCCGAACCATGAAACATCCGCTACTTCTACTGCTGATCTGCTGCGGGCTTTGCACCGCAGTTTCCGCCCGTCCGATCCGGGGAACCGTCAAATGCGGCGGCAGACCGCTCGCCGGCGTCGCCGTGACGGACGGCTACACCTTCGCGCAAAGCGACGCGCAGGGGGCGTTCGCCCTCGATGCCGACGACGAGGCGTTATTCATCAGCGTCGTGACCCCGGCGGGGTACATCGCACCGCTGAAAGAGGGCGTCCCGCAGTTTTTCCTCCCCTACACCCCTTCGGCCAAACGCTTCGACTTCGAGCTGCAGGCGTGGCCCGGAACCGCGGCATGTTACGAACTGCTGGCCATCGCCGACCCGCAACCCAAGACCGACGAGCATTTCGAACGGCTCCGCACCGAGATAATCCCGCCGCTGCAGGCTGCAACAGCCGCGAAAAAGGCGCAGGGAGTAGATCAGGCCGTCATTCTGCTGGGCGACATCGTATGGGACTCGCCGCAGTTGTTCGCCAAAATCAGGGAGCAGTTCGCATCGCTCGGAATCCCCGTTTACGGCGTGATCGGCAACCACGACCACGACCTGAACAAATTCACCGACCGCGAAGCCACCGAAAACTACCGTTCGCATTTCGGCCCCACGTATTACGCCTTCGACATGGGCCGCACCCACTACGTCGTTCTCGATGACATCGTCTACCACGGCGCCCGCAAATACGACGAGCAGATAGACTCGATGCAGCTGCGCTGGGCGGCGGCCTACGCCGAACGTCTGCCGGCGGGTTCGCGCGTCTGCTTCGCGATGCACGCTCCGGCCATGAAGTCGTGGCGCGACGAACGCCGCGTCATGGAGTCGGCCGAAACCCTGATGGACGCCTTTGCGGGCCATGAAATCCATTTCATATCGGGACATACGCACATCAACTCGAATTTCGACATCCGCGAAGGCGCGATGGAACACAACGTGGCGCAGATATGCGGCAACCTCTGGCGGGACCCGATCAACCGCGACGGCACGCCCAAAGGCTGGCAGCTTTTCCGCGAATGCGGCGGGGATTTCGCGTGGACCTACCAAAGTCTGGAGATGCCCGAAGCCCGGCAGCTGCGCGTATGGGGTCCCGGCACGGCAGAGGACTACCCCGCTTCGGTGATCGCCAAGGTATGGAACTGGGATTCCTACTGGACGGTCGTATGGTATGAGGACGGCCGCTACCGCGGCTCCATGCAGCGGATCTGGTGCAACGATCCCGACTACATCGCCAACATCGACTCGCTGAAGGCCGCCGGGAAAACGGTATCCAAGTCGCAGCGGCCGCGCACGACGCACTTCTACTTCAAGGCCCGCCCTTCGGCATCGGCCCGCGAGATCGAAGTCGTCGCCACCGACCGTTCCGGCCGCCGCTACTCGGAGCGCATAACGCTCCCGACAAAGGAATAGGACAAAAGACAGACAGGCCGCCGCAGACAGACAAGGCGGACGGCAAACAGACACGCAGACAAGGCGCTGCGGACAGACAAACCTGACACAGACAAAGGCAGACGCAGACAAATAAGGCTGACGGTAAACAAAGACCTATGCAGGCAGATAAGGCGGACGGCAAACAGATACACAGACCGCCGCTGCGAATGCGGCCGCCTGAGAACGAAAAAAACGGAGAGTCGTACAACTCTCCGTTTTTCATGTATCTGCATCGCTGCCGATCAGTTGATATTCCGCCGGTCGGGTTCGTGGTCCGGCGAAGCGGCTTCCATCTCGATCTGCAGTTTGACCATATTGACGGCCGTGGCGGCGGCTTCGTCGCCCTTGTTGCCGTGACGGCCTCCGCAGCGGTCCAAAGCCTGCTGCATGTCGTTCACGGTCAGCACACCGAAGGCGATGGGCATGTTCCACTGGATTTGCAGCTGCGTGATGCCCTGCGTAACGCCCTGACAGATAAAGTCGAAATGACGGGTATCTCCCTGAATGACGCAGCCCAGCGCGATCACGGCGTCCACGTCGGTATATTCGGCGAAGAACTGCGCGCCGAGGGCCAGTTCGAACGTCCCCGGAACATACTTGATCTGGATGTTCAGGTCGGGACATCCGGCGGCGCGGAGCGTCCGCACGGCGCCTTCGAGCAGAGCTTCGGTGACCTCGCGGTTCCACTCGGCCACGACGATTCCGAACCGCATGTCCGCGGCCGAAGGCAGGGGTGAGTCGAATTTGGAAAGGTTGTGATTCTTGGTCGCCATAGTCCCGGTTATTTCACGCTGCCGAGGAGCTTCTCCGCCTCACGCGCATCCGTCGATGCGGGATAGGAGGTCAGAATCTGCTCGTAAAATGCGGCTGCCTTTTCGTTGTTGCCCTGAGCCTGCTCGGCCAGACCCGCCTTGCGCAGGTACATCGGTGCCGTCAGGTTGTTGTCGGCGGCCTTGACGGCCTGCTCGTAGAATTTCACCGCCTTGGCGTAGTTCTGCTGCTCGACGGCGATGTCGCCCTGCAGGCCCAGATTCTGGGCGTTGATGAGCGCTCCGGGGATGCCCTTGACCGGCGAGTATTTCGCCAGATATTTGGCGGCGTTCTCCAGATCGCCCGTCTTCAGGTAGCAGATACCCGCATAGTGCTTGGCGAGGTTGCCCGAAGGAGTCGAACCGTACTCTTCGATCACGTCGAGGAAGCCGGCACCGTTGGCGTCGCCTTCGAGTGCGAGCTGATAATCCGGATTCTGCTCCTCAAAACGGTACTGAGCCTCGGCGATCCGCTCGGCGGCTTTGGTGGCGCGAGGGGCTACGATCAGTGCGCGGTATCCGAAAATAAGGGCTGCAAGAACCAGCAATCCCAGAAAAATATACGCCATGTTACGGCCGTTTTTCTCGAAGAAAAGCTCAGTTCTGTTCATTGCTTCGCCGAGGGTCTCCTGCTCGGCTACATGCTGCTTTGCCATATGAAAAATATCTTGTTTTAGTTAAATTTCGGTATGTTAGTTTGCAAAGATACAAAACTATTCAGAATGTGCAATGCGCTGTCCGCTTTTTTTGTATCTTTACAAAAAACAGACGGCGCCCCGCACGGGCGGCGCTTCGGCAAATCGCAAACAAGTTTGCATTTGCACTCACCTTGCATTATCTTTGGGCTATGTTTCTGAAGAAAATATCGCTGCTGAATTTCAAAAATATCGAACAGGCGGAGCTTGCCCTCTGCCGGGGCGTCAACTGTCTGGTAGGCGACAACGGAGCCGGCAAGACCAACGTCATCGACGCGGTCTACTACCTGTCGATGTGCAAGTCGTCGCTGCCCATGACCGACGGGCAGAGCATCCGCCACGGCGCCGACTTCTTCCTCGCCGAAGGGCAGTATCTCACCGACGGGGGAAAGAGCGAAAACATCGTGTGCTCCTTCTCGCGCAAAGGCGGCAAAGTGCTCAAACGCAACGGCAAGGAGTACGAACGGCTCTCGGACCACGTGGGGCTTGTTCCTGCCGTGATCGTATCGCCGGCGGACAGCGCCCTGATCAGCGACGCCTCGGACGAACGGCGCCGCTACCTCAACGCCTTCATCTCGCAGCTGGACCGGAGCTATCTGACCGCCGTGATGCGCTACAACGCCGTGCTGGCCGAGCGCAACCGGCTGCTCAAGAACATGCCCGACGAGACGATGCTGCAGATTTACGACATGCAGCTCGTCGAACAGGGCGAGCGGATTCACGCCCGGAGGCGGGAGTTCGCCGAGCGGCTGCAACCCGTGGCGGCGGAGTATTACCGCATACTTTCGGGCGACCGCGAGCAGGTCGAACTGCACTACAAATCGGAACTGAACGACCGTCCGTTCGGTGAGATTCTCCTCGCCGCGCGGCAGAAGGATCTGGCCAACGAGTTCACCACGTCGGGCATTCACCGCGACGATCTGGTGCTCAGGATCGGCGGCTACCCCTTGCGCAAATACGGCTCGCAGGGCCAGCAGAAGTCGTTCCTGATCGCCCTGAAACTGGCCCAGTACACGATAGTCGCGCAGGAGAAAGGCGAGAAGCCGATCCTGCTGCTCGACGACCTGTTCGACAAGCTCGACGCGGGGCGCGTGGAACAGCTCATACGGCTGGTGTCGGAAGATTCGTTCGGGCAGATCGTCATTACGGACTGCAACCCCACCCGTCTGCGCCGGATTCTGGACAAGGCCGGCGGGGCGTACTCCCTCTTCACGGTCGAAAACGGCGGCATCGGGCAGGAGACCGCAACGGCCGGAGCGCCGGCTTGCGGCGGGCAGCTTCCGGCCGAAGAGAGCACGAAGGAAGCAGCGGACCGAACGCGGCATGCCGGGCCGCAGGAGGCTGGGTCTGCGGAAGGAATCCGGACGGCAGCGGTGCAAGGCGAAGTTTCGGAGGATTTACGCAACGCGGCGTCCGCAGGCGAAAAATCCGGCGGACAGGACGCCTGCGTGACAGATACGGCAGACAAAACATCCGACGGAAAAGAGGGAGCGCGATGAGACGGACCAAGACGATGCTGATGGGCGACCTGCTGGAAGAGTTTTTCAAACGCCCCTATGTCGCGGCCAAAGTCGCCGAAGGAAAGCTGCCCGACACATGGCGCGCCGTCGTGGGCGACCGCGCCGCAGACTTCACCACGGAACTGAAGCTGGAAAACCACATTCTCTATGCCCGCATCCAGTCGAGCGTGCTTCGTTCGGAACTCTTCTACCAGCGCGAAGCGCTCAAGGAGGAGCTGAACCGGCGTTCCGGCGTCCGGATCGTCAATGCGGTGATTATCAGGTAGATTTCCGGTACGGAAGGAACGGAAGATACGGGAGGTACGAGAGATTCGGGAAATACCGGAGCAACGGCAAATAAGAGAGATAAGAACACGGCAGGCACGGAAAATACAGGAGATACGACAAAAATACGGACACACGAAAAGGCTGGGGCTAGGGCTGAGACTGAGACAGACTGAGACAGACTGAAACAGACTGACTGCCTGAGAAACACGGAAAATGCCGGGGCATACTTTCCGCCCCGCTCCGGATCACACAAAAAAAGATGCGCCTGTAAAGGCGCATCCTTTTTTTTTATCCGGCCGGGCCGACCGGGCGAACCGGTCATTCCGTCCCGCGGGGATTACTGGATAATCGCGGCGCGGTTGGCGGCCTGAACCTTCTTGAAGGGATCGGGGGAGTTGCCCTTGCCCTCGTAATTCAACTGCTTGGGATTCACGCCCTTCGATACGAGGAAGTCGTAAACCCGCTTGGCGCGGTGCTCGGCGACGCGCTTGTTGCCGGCAGCGGTACCCGTCTGCTGGTCGGCGTGACCCACGATCTGGTAAACGGCATCCTTCGAGCCGCTCTTGATCTGCTCGGCAATCAGCTCCAGACGCGTCTTCTCCTGCGGCGTCAGCACCGACATGCTGTAATCGAAGAGAATGATCGAAGTGTCGGCCAAAGCGGCTTCGTCGGCGGCGACAACCGTTGCGACGGCAGCAGCTGCCGCGGCATCGGCGGCGGCGTTCTGAGCGGCGGCAGCCTGCGCCTGAGCGGCGGCGAGCTGCTGAGCCAGCTGGGCGTTCTCAAGCTCGGCGGCTTCGACAGCGGCCATGCTTGCGGCAACGGCGTCTTGGAACGCCTGAATGTCGGCAGCCGTATAGCCCGCTACGCCGCGCTGCCAGCCGCGCTTGTTAAAGCGGTAGGTGAAGCCCGCAGTAGCGCTGAAGCCGAACAGGTAGGAACCGTCCGTCTTCGCGGGGCATACGCGCGAAGGCGCCAGCATGCCTTTCAGCTCGATATTGAAGTCGAACGAACGTGACAAGCGGAATTTGTTGAGCAGACCGTAAGAGAATGCGAAAGCCTGATGCGTGCCGGTCATATTGTCCTCTTGGCTCTTGTCCGTGAAGTTCGTAGCCAGATAACCGAAGCCTACGAACGGCACCAGATAATAGGCCCGGTCGTCGCGGTAACCGCCCGCCCAGTTCGAGAAGTTAAGCATAAAGTCGGAATGCACGAAGAGGTAAGGCCACTTGAGTTTGCCCAGATCGGCGTCATAGTTGGCAAACTGACCGCCCTGCAGCTGCAGACGCATACCTACTACAGGATGCACCCATTTTACAAGCGAAAAGTTCGCTTCGAATCCGAGACGTTTTCCGAAAGACCCCGAATTGGAGCCGTTCGTCAGGGCAGTGCCTACACCGCCGCCCAGCGACATCTCCCAGTTATCCCAAAATCCATTGGACACAAAACCTGCAAAGCTCGGTTTTTTGGGCGTCTCCTGCGCCCATGCCGTCGTCGCGAATGCCACGACCGCAAGAATTAGAATAAGTTTTTTCATAGCTAACATTAGTTATTCCCAGTTGTAAAATTATAAATTAATTTTTCAAAATCCATTCATCGACAGCATGAAACGCAAAAACAGAGCCGAAAGCGACTAAAAAAGGCCGAAAACATACGTTTCCAGCCTTTTAATCTCAATATCAAATCTTTTCAGATCAGCCGCATTTCGAATAACCGCACGACATACAGGTCAGACAGCCGTTCTGGTAGGCCATATTCTCCTGTCCGCAGCTCGGACATTTGCCTTTCGACTTGGTGCCGTCCACGATATATTGCTTCAGCGCACGGCAGACGCCCGTCTTCCATGTGTTGATCGACTCGCTGTCCAGATGGAGCGACTCGATGAGCGAAACGGTCTTCTCGATCGGCATGCCGTGGCGCAATACGCCCGAAATGAGTTTGGCGTAGTTCCAGAACTCTTCGTCGAACAGACGCGAGATGCCGCCGATGGTATTCGTATAACCGTAACGGTCGGTATACTGGAAGTCGTAACGCTTGGTGCCGTCGTCCTCGCGGACCTTGATGATGAAGCCCTTGTTGATCTTGCGGGGAATATACATGGCGTCCTCCTCGATCTTACCCGTGAAGACCTCGTAGGGACGTCCGTCCTGAAGTCCCACGAAGGCGATCCAGTCCTCGGTGCCGTTCTTGAACCGCACGATGTCGGCAGGAATCGACTTGGGACGCTTCGCCACTTCGCCGGGATGCCCCTCGCACTTCTTTTTCTTGTTCTTGGAGGCCTTGTCGAGCAGCACACCGTCGCGGCAGCCGTCGCGGTAAACCGTAACGCCCTTGCAGCCGCACTCCCAAGCCGTGCGGTACACGTCGGCGACGAGCGCTTCGGAGACATTGTTCGGCAGGTTCACCGTCACCGAGATCGAATGGTCCACCCATTTCTGGATCGCACCCTGCATCTTGACTTTCGCAACCCAGTCGATGTCATTGGCCGTGGCGCCGTGGTAGGGCGAAGCCGCCACCCACTCGTTCAGCTCGGCATCCGAGATGGTCTCCAGTTTCGACGTATCGTATCCGTTCGCGTCCAGCCACTTGACGAAATTGTGGTGGTAGACGTTGTACTCCTGAAACTTTTCGCCCGTTTCGTCCTCGTAATCGACGTGCGTGTCATGGTCCGAAGGGTTGATCTTGCGGCGACGCTTGTAGACCGTACGGAACACCGGTTCGATGCCCGACGTGGTCTGCGACATGAGCGACGTGGTGCCCGTCGGGGCGATGGTCAGCATGGCGATATTGCGGCGGCCGTTCTTCTCCATTTCGGCATACAGCTCCGGATCGGCCTCGCGGATGCGGGCGATCATCGGGTTGTTCTTCTCCTTCGAAGCGTCGTAGATCGGGAACGCTCCGCGCTGGGCGGCCATCCGGACCGAAGCGCGGTAGGCTTCGACGGCCAGCGTCTTCTGCACCTCGACGGCGAAAGCGATCGCCTCGTCCGAGCCGTAAAGCAGCCCCAGCGCCGCGAGCATATCGCCCTCGGCCGTGATGCCGAGACCCGTGCGGCGGCCCTTCTGCGCCATGGTGCGGATCTTCTTCCACAACTCCAGCTCCACGCGGCGGACCTCCTCGTCTTCGGGGTCGGCGGCGATCTTGGCGATGATCTGCTCGATCTTCTCCAGTTCGAGGTCGATGATGTCGTCCATCATGCGCATGGCCTTGCCGACATGCGCCTTGAACCTGTCGAAATTGAACTTCGCCTCCTTGGTGAAGGGGTTGTCCACATAGCTCAGCAGGTTCATCGCCAGCAGGCGGCACGAATCGTAGGGACAGAGCGGAATCTCGCCGCAGGGGTTGGTCGAAACCGTCACGAAGCCCTCGTCGGCATAGCAGTCGGGCACGCTCTCGCGGATGATCGTATCCCAGAACAGCACGCCCGGCTCGGCCGACTTCCATGCGTTGTGGATGATTTTATCCCAGAGTTTCTTGGCGTCGATGTCCTGCTCGTATTTGGGATGGTCCGACTTGATCGGGAACTGCTGGTGGTACTTCTTGCCCGCGATCGCGGCGCGCATGAATTCGTCGTCGATCTTGATCGAGACGTTGGCGCCCGTGACCTTGCCCGTATCGACCTTGGCGTCGATGAAACGCTCGGCGTCGGGATGCTTGATCGACAGCGAGAGCATCAGCGCTCCGCGGCGGCCGTCCTGCGCCACTTCGCGCGTCGAGTTGGAATAGCGCTCCATGAACGGAACGATACCCGTGGAGGTGAGGGCCGAGTTCAGCACGGGGCTGCCCGTGGGACGGATGTGTGAAAGGTCGTGCCCCACGCCGCCGCGGCGCTTCATCAGCTGCACCTGCTCCTCGTCCATGCGGAAAATGCCGCCGTACGAGTCGGCCGGGTTCTTATGGCCGATCACGAAGCAGTTCGAGAGCGAGGCCACCTGAAAGTTGTTGCCGATACCCGTCATCGGGCCGCCCTGCGGAATCACGTACCGGAAATGGTCGAGCAGCTCGAACACCTCCTCCTTGCTCATCGGATCGGGATACTTGCGTTCGATGCGCTCGATCTCGGCGGCGATACGCTCGTGCATCTGCTTGGGCGACGTTTCGTAAATATTGCCGAAAGAGTCCTTGAGGGCGTACTTGCTGACCCACACCGTTGCGGCGAGGTCGTCCCCTTCGAAATACTTTTTCGACTCGGCGACCGCATCGTTGTATTCGACTTTCTGCGGCGCCACGGGTTTTGCGGCTTTTGACATGACTATATTACTTTATTTCAGAATTTTAGCGTCGGAACGGACAAAGTCCGGTTTTACAAAAATGACTCTTTTATATGGAAAAAACCAGCGACGCACACCAATTTTATCCACAAGTTATTTACAAAAGGTGTAAAAGATGCGCCCCGCATACGTGAGACGCATTTATCGGCCGGCGGAAACCCGCGGCGCCGGTTTCGGCGTGCGGACCGCGGCCCAGAAAAGCACCGGCTACTTCACCGCCACGGCGTCGATCTCGACCAGCGCGCCCATCGGAAGCGCCGCCACCTGATAGCACACGCGGGCGGGCATCCGCTCGGTAAAGAACCGGGCGTAAACGGCGTTCATCGCGGCGAAATCGCCGATGTTCTGCAGCAGGACGGTGGTCTTGACCACGTCGCCGAGCGTATAGCCGCCCTCTTCGAGGATGTGGCGCAGGTTCGTAAGCGACCGGTGCGTCTGGGCTTCGACGCCTTCGTCCATTTTACTGGTGGCGCCGTCGATCGGAAGCTGGCCCGAAACATAGAGCGCGCCGCCGGCTTCGACGGCCTGCGAGTAGGGTCCCACGGCTTTGGGCGCATGGGGCGATGCGATAATCTTCTTCATAACGGGTATTTTTCAAATTTTACACAAAGGTACGATTTATTCCCTATATTTGCACAACACATATATAATAATATACTATGAAGATTTTGCTGAAAATCGCGGCCCTCGCCGCCGTTGCGGCCCTCGCCGCAGGGTGCTGCAGCTGCCGTTCCTACCAGAAGAAAAACCGCAGGCCGCTCGTCGGCACCGAATGGCAGCTCATTCAGCTGGGCGGCAAGGCCGTCAAACCCGAAGAGGGCAAATTCACGCTTACGTTTCTGGCCGAAGAGAACCGCATCGCGGGCATCGGCGCCTGCAACCGCATCATGGGGAGGTACGAAGCGACCGAGAAGGGCGCGCTGAAGATCGGGCCGCTGGCATCGACGATGATGGTATGCCCCGGCATGGAGCAGGAGGACGCGTTCACCAAGGCGCTCGAATCGACGACGCACTACGATATGGACGGACCGATGCTGCTCCTGCTGAGCGACGGCGAACTGCGGGCCGTATTTCAGGCGAAGCCCTGAGACGAAGCACGGGCGCAGCCTGACGACAGAAAAAGGGAGGACTTTCGGAAAGTCCTTCCCTTTTTCATACGGCTCGCCGCCTCTATTTCAGGTGCGGATTCAGGCTGCGCCATTCCTCCACGGGCGGGATGATACCCATCGAAATCACCTCGTCGCGCAGTTTGCAGAGGTGTTCGTAGCTGGCGGCGAGGGTCTTGTTCTCCTCGGCCGTGCCCTGCACGTTCTTGTAGCTGACGCCCTCCTTGGTGATCTGGGTCTCCATCGCCATCAGGATATGCTTGAACTCATCGTTGTGCACGAATACGCCGGCCGGATAGCCGAACGGCTTGCCGCCCATGGCCGCAGCGATCATGCAGATCGACAGGTAGGCCGGGCTTTGGAACGACGAGCGGCCGCGCAGGTCGATGATATGCTTGCCGCCCTGAATCACACGCTGCTGCAGGTCGTGCCAGTCGCCTTCGGGCATTTCATGGCCGATCAGCTCCGAAAGGGGACGTCCGGCGACGAGCGTCGTCGAGGCGAAGACGGCCATCTGCTCGCCGTGGCCGCCGTAGGTGCGGCAGTTGCGGATTTCGTCGGGCGAAATCTTGAAATACTTGGCCAGCTCCGAACGCAGGCGCGTGCTGTCCAGCGCGGCAAGGGTCGAAAGCTGCGAGGGACGGATGCCCGCATAGATCAGCGTTACCAGTCCCGTGATGTCGGCGGGATTGAAAACCACGACCACATGCTTCACACCGGGGCAGTAGGTCTTGATGTCCTTGCCCAGCTGCGCGGCGATCTCGGTATTGCCTTTCAGCAGGTCTTCGCGCGTCATGCCCGCCTTGCGGGCCGCGCCGCCCGACGAAACGACATACGAAGCGTCCGTAAGAGCCTCCCTGATATCGCTCGTCCAAGTGATGTTCACCCCTTCGAACGCGCAGTGATAAAGCTCCTCGGCCACGCCTTCGAGCGCGGGAGCGTACGGGTCATACAGGCAGATGTTCGGCGTAAGGCGCATCATCAGCGCCGTCTGGGCCATGTTCGAGCCGATCATGCCGGCCGCGCCCACGATCGTGAGCTTGTCGTTTGTCAGAAATTCCATAACTGAAACTATTTTAAATTGGGTACGATCCCGTACCCGGGTCTTATTTGCTGAAGCGGAACGTAAATTCGTTCTTCGCGTCGCGCATCCAAGCGAACTGCCGCGTAGTGGGCGAAATGGCGAACAGGGGCGAGAAAGTCGTCGCCTTCACCGTCACGCCGTCGGGCATAAACTCCAGAATGCGTATCCAGCCGTCGCCGCCGTTACCCTCGTAACCGCCGCCCATCGACTGCGCGTCGAAGAGCATCTGGTGTACGTCTTTTCCGGCGCTGTTTCTGTCGGTGCGGAACCCGCTTCCCGAAATGTGGCCGCAGACCACCAGTTCGATGTTGGAAGCCGGGCGGACCAGTTTCTGCCAGAGCTCCTCGCCGTTGCTGGCGTCGGGAAGCGGCAGTCCCTTGATCTTCACGATCCTGCCGTTGCGCACCAGCGGCTCGTAGCTCGTCACCTTGCAGGGACCGGACAGCCGCTGGTCCTTGGCATCGAGGTAAGCGTGGGTCATCAGCACGATCCGGTGATCGGCGTACTCCTCCAGCCCCGCCACCTGCTGCGCCCACTTCATCACCGTATCGCGGGGCGCGAACTCCATATTCAGGAAAAGGTAGTCCTTGCCGTCGGGGGCCTTCAGTTCGAAGGCGCAGTTCTCGACGGCGGGATTCTCGTCCGAATCGAGTCCGAACTGACAGATCGCCGCCGCGTTGAGCGGGTTGCGGCCGATCGGGAAATATTCGTTCAGGTGCGTGCGCCGCGCGCCGCTGCGGGTATAGGTGTAGTCGTGGTTGCCGGTGGCGACCAGATAGGGCACGCGGCCGTCCAGCACGTCGAACGCATCGGCCATGCCCTGCCATTGGCGCACCGAGGTCAGATCGCCTGAAAAACCGTTGCCGATGCGGTCGTTCTGCTCGACCACGTCGCCCACGCAGAGCACCATCCGAACGTTCAGCCGCTCGATGTTGTCGGCGATCCACGCCGTCATCAGGCGGGCGATGGGCTGGCTGGCTTCGTTCTTGGCATATCCCTGCAGGTCGGGGATCACCACGACGCTCCACGATTCGGGATTCTCCAGCGCGGGTTGCCGGTATTCCTCCTGCGCCGCAGCGGGCAGGCTCCACAACATGGCGGCCAACGCCGCGAGGGTCATTATTCCTCTTTTCATTTTTCGTACCGTTTATTTATCGGGCCGCGAATCATTCGACTTCGCGGCGGTTCCGCAAAGCATGCGTGATGGTCAGCTCGTCGACGTATTCCAGCTCGTCGCCGAAGCCGATGCCGCGGGCGATCGAGGTGACTTTCACGCCGGGGAACTGCCGCAGGCGGTTCATCAGGTAGAAGAGCGTCGTCTCGCCCTCGACCGAGGTCGAAATGGCGAGAATCACCTCCTTCACGCCGCCGCGGGCGATGCGCTCGGTCAGCAGGTCGATCTTCAGATCCGAGGGCGAAATGCCCTGCATCGGCGAAATGACCCCGCCCAGCACGTGGTAGAGACCCTTGTACTGGTGGGTATTCTCGATCGAGAGCACGTCGGCGACCTGCTCCACGACGCAGATCGTGGTCCGGTCGCGCTCGTCGTCCAGACAGATCGGGCACACCTCCTCGTCCGAAAGGTTGTTGCACTCGGCGCAGTATTTCACGTCGTTGCGGAAACGGTCGATGCTCTCCGTCATTTCGGCCACCGACTCCCGCTCCATGCGCAGGATGTGGATGGCGAGACGCAGCGCCGTGCGGCGCCCCACGCCCGGAAGCTTCGACAACTCGCCGACGACGTCCTGTAGTAATTTAGACATTCAGATCGTTTCGATTTTGCGGCACTCCAGCCACCCCTTCTTGCCGTCGGCGATCACCACTTCGCACCAGTCGTCGAGCCGGTTCGTGATCGTCACGACCGTGCCTTCGTGCAGCACGAAAAGGTCGGTGGACGACTTGTCGGGCGAACTCTTGACCGCCGTAGAAGCGGTCATGACCACGGCCGAAGTGTCGTCGAGCATCTCGCGGCGTTCGCCCAGCGCGAACCACGTCGTCAGCATGCACAGCAGCACGGCGACGACGGTGCCGTAGAACCCGGCCTTGCGCAGCGAAAGCCGCTGGGCCAGCAGGTAGACCAGAAACAGCGCCAGCGCACAGGCCAGCAGCACCAGCGAAAGGATGCTCCACGCCGTACAGCTCATCGTGTGGCGGGCTTCGCGCATCCACGTCACGAAGAAGAATTCGGGAATATCCTCGATGTTGTCCTTCGTGCGGGCTTCGGCGACGCTCAGGTTGTGGCGGATGTCGTCGTTGCCGGGAGCCAGCCGCAGCGCCCGTTTGTAATAGAGGATGGCCTTGCCGATGCGGTCCTCCTTGAAGTAGGCATTGGCGAGGTTATAGTAGAGTTTCACGGAGCTTACCCCGCGGGAAAGAATCTCTTCGTAGACTTCGGCGGCCGAATGGAAATTGCCGTTGATATAGGCCGTGTTGGCCATGTCCCACAACTCATCGGTCGTGGGCCGGGGCGCGGACTCGCTCTGCTCCGCCGCCGGCTGCGCAAGGCTGTCGGCAGGCTCCTGCGCATAGGATGCAAGCCACCCCAGCAGCAGGACGAGACAAACTGAAATTCGTTTTTTCATAGCTGTTCCTATCGTTTTATCATCGCTTCGATCCGCGAAATGATATCGACGCCCTCGCCGTAGACCTCGGTCATCCGGGCCGATGCGGCCGGCGAATACTGCGCCTCGTCGCACTTGGTGATGATGGCCGTGAAACGCTGCGACTCCTCGGACGAAACGCCACGTTTGTGCAGCTCCTCGCGGACGTTCTCCTTCGTGAGATTGGCGACCGGAATGTTGAACTTGTCGCTCATGTAACCCCACAACGCACGGAGCATCTCCTCGTAGAACGCATGGCGGTTCTGCTCCTCCATGTAGCGTTTGGCGGCGCGGAAACGCTGCACGGCGACCTTGTTGGCGCGCTTGCCCCGCAGCAGGGCCACGTTCTGCGACTCGCGGATCTGCCGGCGCAGCGCGACGTAGACCATTGCGAAGAGGATCAGGATGCCGAAGAACAGCACCCAGTAGGCCGCGCTGAAGAGGAACGGTTCGCGGACCGAACGCAGCTGCGGACTGCCCAGCTTGATGAAGCGGATATCCTGTCCGAGCAGCTTGACCTCCTCCTTCGACATGCCGCGGCCCTGCACCACGAGAGCGTCGCCGCCGCCCTTGGCGTCGGGCGTGATCTCCAGCTCCAGCGCCTTCGACTTCAGCGTCATGTACTGCATGCGCGACGGGTCGAAATAGCTGAATTCGACGGGTTCCACCTCGTACGTGCCTTCGGCGCGCGCGATGAAGGGATATTCGAACTGGCGGTAGCCGGAGATGCCGGCCGCAGAGGTGTTGATCGACTCGGTGGTCTTGACGTTATACTGCTCGAACGAAGCGGGGAGCGTCAGTTTGGGGGCCTGCACGAACGTAAGGTTGCCCGTGCCGGAGATCTTCACCGTATAGGTCGCCGCGGAGTTGGCGGCCAGCCGCTCCTGCGGAAGCACGGCGTCCATCGTGAAACTGCCCACGGCGCCGCTGAAGCTGGCGGGAGCGCCCGCAGGCAGCGGCTTGACGGCGATGTTGATGCGCGGACTCTGCACCTTGCGGGGTACGTTGACGAAGTCGGGACCGCCCCCGAAGAAGGGGTCCACGTTGCGGCGTCCCGGCACCACGACCTGCGCCACGGCCGTCAGTTCGGCCGGCTCGATCACGAGCGTCCCGGCCTGCTGCGGGTAGAGCAGGTACTCCTTGGCCACGAGCGTCTCATAGACCTTGCCGTTGAAGGTCTCGCGCTGGCGCCGGGCATTGTCGGTATTGAGCTCCTGCGCCCAGAATCCGTTGAACGACGGGAATTTCACGTCGTTGTATCCCACGACCGGCACCCGCTCGTACAGCTTGAACGTCACGCGCAGCGGCTCGCCCTTGTAGACCGAGGTCCGCGACACGACGGCGCGCAGCAGAATGTCGTCCTTGGCGATCTGGTTCTGCGCCGTAACGTCCGGCGAGGAGTCCTCGCGCGGCCGGGACTGCGTGCCGCCGGCGCCGGGGGACTTGCCCTCGTTCACGATCTCGATCGGCAGGGCGTTGGAACGGTAGACGGTGCCGTCCACCGTGACTTCGGCAGCCCCGACGGTGACGTTGCCCGCAGCCTGCGGAAGCAGGACGTAGGTGATCGTGTAATTGATGCTTTTGGTCATCGCTCCGTTGACGATCTGGATCGACTGGCCCGACGACTCGGCCGGGCCGGCGATCACGTCGAATCCGTCGAACGAAGGCGCCTTGAACGTCCCCTTGTCGGGATAGGCGTTGAGCGCGAACTCCACGCGGAACGCTTCGCCGACGGCGACCGTCAGCGGAGAGCTGGCCTCAAAAGTGACCTTCTCGGCAGCCGATGCCGAGAAGATCGCCAGCGCGAAGAGCGCCGTCAGGGATATTTTCGCAATGAAATCTCTCATTGAGCCTTACAATAAAATCTTTCTTCAGATTTTACAACGTAAACTTTTGCCCGTTAGTATATCTCCGGGCCGTTTTTTAATGTTTGAAATCGGCAAAAAAGTCGTTGCCCTTGTCGTCGACGATGATGAACGCCGGGAAGTTCTCGACGTAGATCTTGCGGACAGCCTCCATGCCCAGTTCGGGGAAGTCCACGACCTCGACCGACTTGATTGAGTTCTTGGCCAGAATAGCCGCCGGGCCGCCGATCGAACCGAGGTAGAAACCGCCGTGCTTGCGGCAGGCGTCGGTGACCTGCTGCGAGCGGTTGCCCTTGGCCACCATCACCAGCGAACCGCCGTGCGACTGAAACAGATCCACGTAGGGGTCCATGCGTCCGGCCGTCGTGGGGCCGAACGAGCCCGAAGCCATGCCCTCCGGCGTCTTGGCCGGACCCGCGTAGTACACCGGGTGCTTCTTGAAGTATTCGGGCATGGGCTTGCCCTCGTCGAGCATCTGCTTGATGCGGGCGTGGGCGATGTCGCGCGCCACGATCAGCGTGCCCTTCAGGTTCAGGCGCGTCTTGATCGGATATTTGGTAAGGATTTCGCGGACCTTGTCCATGCCTTCGTCGAGGTCGATGTCCACGGCGGGCGACATGGCGGGCGCCTCGGCGGGCAGGAAGCGGGCGGGGTTCTTCTCCAGCGCTTCGAGGAAGATGCCGTCGGGCGTGATCTTGGCCTTGATGTTACGGTCCGCCGAGCAGCTGACGCCGATGGCCACGGGGCACGAAGCCGCATGGCGCGGGGCGCGGATCACGCGCACGTCGTGTACGAGGTACTTGCCGCCGAACTGCGCGCCGACGCCGCTCTCCTGACAGATCTTGAGCACCTTCTCCTCCCATTCGAGGTCGCGGAAGCAGCGGCCTCCCTCGTTGCCCGAAGTGGGCAGTTCGTCGAGGTAGCCGGCCGAGGCCTTCTTCACGGTCGAAAGGCACATTTCGGCCGACGTGCCGCCGATGCAGATCGCGAGGTGGTAAGGCGGGCAGGCCGACGTGCCGAGGTCGAAGATATGCTGTTTGATGAATTTCGTGAGCGACTCCTCGTTCAGCAGCGCCTTGGTCTGCTGGTAGAGGAAGGTTTTGTTGGCCGAGCCGCCGCCCTTGGTGATGAAGAGGAATTCGTATTCCATGCCCGGACGGCCGCCGTAGATGTCGATCTGGGCCGGCAGGTTGGTGCCCGAATTCTTCTCGTCGGTCATCGTGAAGGGCACGACCTGCGAATAGCGCAGGTTGCGGTCCTTGTAGGTTTCGTAAACGCCCTTCGCGATGCACGCGGCGTCGTCGGCCCCCGTGTAGACGTCCTCGCCCTTATGGCCGATGCAGATGGCCGTGCCGGTGTCCTGACAGGTCGGCAGCTCGCCCTCGGCCGCAACGACCTGATTCAGCAGCATGGTGTAGGCCACGAACTTGTCGTTGTCGGTAGCTTCGGGATCTTCGAGGATGTTGCGCAGTTTCTGCAGGTGCGCGGCGCGCAGACAGAACGACACGTCGCAGTAAGCGGCCTTCGACAACAGTTCGAGACCCGCGGGGTCCACCTTCAGGATTTTACGTCCGTCGCACTCGACGACCTTCACGTAATCCTTCGTCAAAAGACGGTACTCGGTTTTGTCCTCCCCCACGGGGAACGGCTCCTGATAAATAAAGTCAGCCATAATGGTAGTTTGTTTATGTTTGTAGTATCAATATCCTTGCAGTCCGCCCCGACGTTTCGGCCGCCGCGGGGCGCGGAAGCCCGTCCGCGATTCGGGAATCCCCGGAGCTAAAGCCATGCAAAAATACAAAAAACAATCCGGATTGCGCAACAATTTCAGGCCGGCTGTTATTTTTTTCACAAAAAGGCGAATAAAATAGCCCGAACAGGCGCAATTAATTGGAATATTTATTAAATTTGTGCGGTTTTTCGAGAGAAACAATTCACTGCATAAATTAAATTACTATGGTATCCTACAAAGATTTGGGTCTTGTGAACACCCGTGAGATGTTCGCAAAGGCCATCAAGGGCGGTTATGCCATCCCGGCATTCAACTTCAACAACATGGAGCAGATGCAGGCCATCATTCAGGCTTGCGTGGAGGCTTCGTCGCCGGTAATTCTTCAGGTGTCGTCGGGCGCGCGCAAGTACGCCAACCAGACCCTGCTCCGCTACATGGCTCAGGGCGCCGTCGAATATGCCAAGGAACTGGGCAAGAACATTCCGATCGTTCTGCACCTCGACCACGGCAACTCGTTCGAGCTTTGCAAGAGCTGCATCGACATGGGCTTCTCGTCGGTGATGATCGACGGTTCGCACCTCCCCTATGAGGAGAACGTGGCGCTCACCAAGCAGGTGGTCGATTACGCACACCAGTTCGACGTGACGGTAGAAGGCGAGCTGGGCGTACTGGCCGGTGTGGAGGACGAGGTTTCGGCCGAGCACCACACCTACACCGATCCCAAGGACGTCGTGGATTTCGTATCCAAGACCGGCGTAGATTCGCTGGCCATCTCGATCGGCACCTCGCACGGCGCCAACAAGTTCAAGCCCGAACAGTGCACCCGCAACGCCGAGGGCATCCTCGTTCCGCCCGAACTGCGTTTCGACATTCTGGCCGAGATCGAGAAGGAGCTTCCGGGCTTCCCCATCGTGCTGCACGGATCGTCGTCGGTTCCGCAGGAGTACGTGAAGATCATCAACACGCACGGCGGTGCGCTGAAGGATGCCGTAGGCATTCCCGAAGAGCAGCTCCGCAAGGCTGCCAAGAGCGCCGTCTGCAAGATCAACATCGACTCGGACGGCCGTCTGGCGATGACCGCAGCCATCCGCAAGATCTTCGTAGACCAGCCCGCCGAGTTCGACCCCCGCAAATATCTGGGTCCGGCCCGCGACGAGCTGAAGAAACTCTACATGCACAAGTGCGAGAGCGTGCTGGGTTCGGCCGGCAAGGCTTAATCCGCAACATTCCGACAAAGAAACCCGGTCTTTCGAGACCGGGTTTCTTTCGTTTCCGGCATGCGTTGCCGGAAAACGGCAGCTCCGGAGAAAAGAGTCGCAAGGGCGCGGAATTCCGGACGCAAAGCGACGCGGAGACATCGGATATACCCCGGTCCGGGCGGGACCGGACAGAGTCATCGGACTAAATAACAAGTACTTAACAGCAACGCCCCACACCCGATTTGACCCCCGGCTTTGTTTTGACAAGAAAGGGGGTATTTCTATTTTTGCTGCCGAGCGGCACTATGCCGATGCCGGACCAATCACAATCAAATCAGGTTAATTATGGAGAGAATAGAAAAAACCTTGCTGCTGCCGCTGCTGGCGGCCGCAGTACTGTCTTCCGCGTCCTGTTCCGACGACAAGGAGAAGGAGCCGCCCGTGCGGGCCGTAAATTATACCATCGAGTTCTCGACCGTCTCGCAGGCGGTTTACCTCGGAGACAAATACCAAACCGGAGAGGGCAATTACCGTCTGACATTGACCAATGCGGACGGAGACGTGCTGGAGGCGGATCTGACGAGCGTCAAAGCCCCCAAACCCTCCGCCGCGATGCCCGAAGCGGGCGTTTACACGGCGGCGGAGACCCGCCGGGCGGGAACGTTCGCGCCGGAGGCATCCTCGTGGGAAACCGTCAAAAGCGGCGTCGAGGTCCGGAGCGCGAATCAGGCCGGGCAGAAAACGAAGTTCGCGATCCGTGCGGGCAGCATGACGCTCGCGCCCGCAGCATCGGGCGACGGGACCTTCACCCTGTCGGGCGAGGTGACCGACGGGGACAAAACCGCCCTCTCGTTCTCGTGGAGCGGCGCGCTGGCCTTCGCAAACGAATCCGGGGAGGAAGACCCGGTCGTGTACGAACGGCTGTCGATGGTCTTCGGCGACTACTATCCCGACGACTACGGCATTGCGGCCGACACCTACATGCTCCGCGGCGGCAACGAAAGGGTCGAACTGCATTCGCAGCTCCGCAGCGTGCCGGCCGCCGATCCGGCGGCGCCGCTGCCCGGCGACGGCAAATACACGATCGACCTGCGCTCGGAAGCGGGAAAATACGCCAACGAAACCTTCACGTTCCGCTCAGGCTACATCTCCCAGAGCGGCCGGGCCGCCGGCACCTACTGGAAAACCGACGAAGCCACCTACGTCGCCACGTCGGGATCGTTCACCGTCTCGACCGTCGGCGAAAGCTGGAAGATAGAGGGAACGCTCCGCGACGACGGGGCCGAAGAGACGTTTTCGTTCACCTACACCGGAAAACCCGGATTCAAAAACTAATCCCCAAATACGTTACGACCTATGCAAATCTTCAGAAAATCACTGCTCCTGACCGCCGCGCTGGCCCTGACGGCCTTCGCCGCATGCAGCAACGACGACAATGAAAACGGCGGAGACGGCAAAGAGACCGATCCCGATTACCTCGCACTCCCCCACGCCTACGGCACCTATTACCACACCTACTGGGGCGACGCGGCCGGCGACTACTATCTGGTGCTGACCGACGCAGACCTCGATCAGGCCGATGCCGCGCCCTACAAGTACCGGCTCGACATCGACTTCCTGAGCGTACTGGCGACCGATCCGAAAAGCGCGCGTCCGCTGGACGGCGAATACACCATCGGCAAATCCACCGACAACAAGGCAGGCGTATTCATCGAGGGATTTCTCGGAACCGATTCCTTCGGCATGCCGGCTCTGTTCGGCACCTATTGGAACGAGCCTGACGAAGAGGAGGGTTCCACAACGCCCCACGCCATCGTCGGCGGAAAGATGCGAATCAAGACCGACAACGGCATCACCACGATCAAGGCGGAGTTCATCGACGAAGACGACAGCACGCTGCGCGTCAGCTACCGCGGAGCGCTCGAATTCGAAAACCGCATAAACGACTCTTACCGCGGCGACTCGAAACTGAATGCCGACTATGCGATGAACGCCGACGCGCCGGTGGTTTCGATCAAGAAGATCACGGACGAATGTACGGCCCGGTACAACCGCTGGGACCTGCACTTCTACGAAAAGGAGTGCTACGCGACGCAGGGCGCGACGGGTTACTACCTCTGGTTCAGGCTGAAAACGGCTCCGGGGCAGGAATACATTCCGTCGGGCACCTACAAAGCGACCTCGGACGACACGCCCGGCTTCCTGCCCGGCACACGGGAAGAGCTCGTCGGCGGAAATCTCCGGGCCGTAAACACGTGGTTCTACAGCGGCCGCACGCCCCATGCCCCGATGACCAACGGTTCGCTGACCCTGAAAACGTCGAACGGAACGGACTACGAAGTGTCGTTCTCGACGGGCGACGACCACCCGATGCCCTATCTGGTAACGGGATCGTTCTCCGGAACGGTGAAAAAGCTCGCCTCCAATTAGGCGCCCCGGATAGGCGGATTTTCGCGGCCGCCCCTCTTCCCGGCACTTCCGGGAACGGTCCGCAAATCCGGAAGATGTCAAGGCCGGAACTTCAGAGAAGTTCCGGCCTTGGGGTTTCATGCGGGGCGCACCGTTGTCAGGACCGCAGCCGATTTCGGGTTCGGCACCGTTTTCAGAGCTGCGGTCCCTTTGAGGGCTGCACCGTTGTCAGGTCAGTACTTTTGTCGGGTCTGGCACCGTTCCCGGATCGGCGGACCGGTCTCCTGCGGCAGATCGGAGTCCATGCGGTCCGAAGCGGTTACGGCTCCAGCACGGACCGGGCGGCCGCGGAATCAGCGGACGTATTTTCCGACGAACGCCCGGACGACGGCGGTGTATTCCTCCCTGTTGTCCCGGTAGGAGTAGGCGTGTCCGGCTCCGGGAACGAGCCACAGCTCCTTTTCGCCCGGCTTGGCTTCATAGAGCGGATAGACCATCCACGTAGGCACGTAATCGTCGGCGTCGCCGTGGATGAAGAGCATCGGAAGTTCGCACTTGGCCACCTGCGCCAGCGCCGAAGCCTCGCGGAAATTCCAGCCGTATTTTAGATCACAGAGCCAGCTCGCAGTGTACATCAGCGGGAATGCGGGAAGTCCGAACGAGGTTTTCAGCTCGTTCGAGAACTCGTCCCAGACGCTCGTGTAGCCGCAGTCCTCGACAAAACACTTCACATAGGGGCGCTGCGGCTCGCCTGCAACCATCATCGTCGTGGCGGCACCCATCGAGATACCGTGGACGACCATCTGCGTATTGCCGCCGAAAAGCGCGTTGGCGACTTCCATCCAGCGCAGCACGTCCAGCCGGTCGAGCCAGCCCATGCGGATCGCCCGGCCTTCGCTCCGGCCGTGGTAATGCAGGTCGGGCAGCAGGATGTTGTAACGCAGGTCGTGATTATAGAGGTAGCCGATCATCAGCATCCGCACGGCGCAGTCGGTATATCCGTGGACGATGACGGCCGTGCGGTCGGTCGGTTCGGGAGCCGCGGCGTAGAGCGCGTGTAGCCGCACACCCTGCGGATCGACGATCACCGTATCGCGCAACGCTCCGGCCCGTTCGAGGCTGTCCGTCCACGGACGCAGGAAAGGATACTCGGCGTACATATATTCATAGGCCGTCGCATTTTTCGCCCGCATCGTCTCTTCAGGGCGCAGCGAGAAGCCGAGCATATAGAAACTCCCGCCGATAACCGCAGCTGTCAGCAACAGCACAAAAAGGGCTATGGTCCGCGTAATTCGTCTCGTCGTCATAACTTTCGGTTATAGATCCGCACTCTCGGAGAGCGGCACGCCCTCCGTTCCGGCGTAAAACATCACCATCTCGGTCTCCCCGTCGCCGCGGTTTTCGCCGTAATGGACCGTGCCGACCAGCTCCACGATACCCTCGCCGGCGCGGAAAGTCCGCTCCGTCCCGTTGTCGGAGACCACGGTCAGTTCGCCGCGGAGGATCACGCCGGCATTGACGACGGCATGCGTGTGCCGCGGGAGTGTCGCATGCGGCGGAATCGTCGCCCGGAGAATCGTCACCTGCGGCCGCCCCGCCGGATAGGCCGGAAGCGGCGCGCCGTCCCAGCTCGAAGCGGTCTCGGCGACACGCGTTACCGCAGGACGGCCGCCGGACAGACTCATTCGGCAGCCAGTTTCGTCCGGATGTGCGCCAGCATGTCGTCGGTCATGCGCGAAAGGTCCCATTCGGGTTTCCAGCCCCACTCCTCGCGGGCGCAGGTGTCGTCCAGCGAATTGGGCCAGCTCTCGGCGATCTCCTTCTTGACGGGATCGACGTCGTAATCCATCGTGAAATCGGGCAGACGCTTCCTGATCTCGGCGCAGATGATCTCCGGCGTGAAGCTCATCGAGGCGATGTTGAAGCTGTTGCGGTGAACGAGTTTCGCGGGATCGGCCTCCATCAGTTCGACGCAGGCGCGCAGCGCGTCGGGCATGTAGATCATGTCCATATAGACGTCCGGCGGCACGGGGCAGGTGAACCGCCCGGAGCGGATGGCCTCGTAGTAGATCTCGACCGCATAGTCGGTCGTGCCGCCGCCGGGCAGCGTGACGTTCGAAATAATGCCCGGAAAACGCACCGAGCGGGTATCGACGCCGTATTTGTGGTGGTAGTAGTTGCCCAGCATTTCGCCCGTGACCTTGCAGATGCCGTAGATCGTCGTGGGCTGCATGATGGTATCCTGCGGGGTCCGGTCCTTGGGCGAGGTGGGGCCGAAGGCGCCGATCGAGCTGGGCGTGAAGAGCGCGCAGTGGTGCTGGCGGGCCACTTCGAGCGAGTTGTTCAGCGCACCCATGTTGACGTTCCACGCCATCTGGGGATTGCGCTCGCCAACGGCCGAGAGCAGCGCCACGAGGTTGAAGATCGAGTCGATATGGTAACGGGCGACCACCGAGGCCATGGCCGTAGCGTCGAGGGCGTTGAGCACTTCGAAAGGCCCCGCTTCGCCGAGAGCCTTGCATTCGCGCATGTCGGTGGCGACGACGTTGCGGTCGCCGTAGATTTTGCGCAGGTAAACCGTCAGCTCGGAACCTATCTGGCCTCCGGCGCCTATTATCAGTATACGTTTCATGGGTTTAGAGTTATAATTCAAAAGTAAAGATAGAAAATAATTGTGAAAACCGCACAAATTTTTGGTCTTTTCATTTTTCTTATGTACTTTTGCACCACTCGAATGAGAAATGTTGCTGTTGTAGCTCAGTGGTAGAGCACTTCCTTGGTAAGGAAGAGGTCACGAGTTCAATCCTCGTCAACAGCTCGCAAAGCAAGGATTACGTGTCACGTAATCCTTTTTTCATTTCGGCGGAAAGGCCTGACAGGGAACAGGCGGAGCGGACGGCAGCGGTCCGCCGGCTGCGGAGATGCCCAATGCGAAAGATGCAGGCCGGGGAGGGGCGTTGGCTGCCAAGACGCCAAATGCGGAGATGCACGCTGGGGTGGGCAGGCTGCCGAGATGCCAAATGCGGAGACGCACGCTGGGGTCCGCCGGCCGCCGAGACGCCGCGTCCCATGCGGAAGTCTCCGGAAGGGGCGGCCGCTTCAGGCAGACGAAAAGCGACAAAACAAACAATCCGAAGCCCGATTGCCGCCCAATCAGCCAATACTGCGCCCAAAATGGACTATCCAAGCCGATCGTTTGCCGTAAACTTTGCCGTGTAAATGAATACGGACATGAAAATTACGGTCAATCCCGGCATGGAATACCTGCGGCAGTTCGTCCGGCAGCTTCCGGAGCTTTTCCCGGCGTCGGGCGAAGTGCTTCACGACGGCCGCAATCAGATACGCGCCTTCGACATCGGAGGCGAACGGCTCGTGGTCAAGCGTTACAAACGGCCCAGCGCGTTCAATGCCGTCATGTACTCGTTTTTCCGCAAGAGCAAGGCCCGCCGCGCCTACGAACACGCCCTGCGCCTGCGCGAGCTGGAAATCGACACGCCCGAACCCGTCGCATGGAGCGAATACCGCCGCAACGGGCTGATAACGGAGACCTATTTCGTATCCCGCCGATCGGACTACGCACCGCTCACGGCGGCTACGGAACGGTTCCCGACCTCCGATTCGCTGCCCATGCTCGAAGCATTCGCCCGTTTCACCGTCCGGCTCCACGAAAAAGGGATCTGCCACGAGGATTTCAACCAGACCAACATCCTCTGGCGGCACGACGAGGCGACGGGACGCTACCATTTCCAGCTGATCGACATAAACCGCATGAAATTCCTCCGGCGGCCGCTCCGCCCCGACGAATGCATGATCAACCTGCGGCGGCTGAGCTGCCCGGCCGTGGCGTTTCTATACATCCTCGACCGCTACGCCGAAACGAGGCAGTGGGATATGGACGACACGCTGCTGCGGGGCACGTTTTTCAGGCTTCTGTTCGGACGCCGCCAGCAGTTCAAGAAGCGTTTCAGGGAGCGCAAACTGGCCGTGACAGGCAAAAAACAGGGCTGAAAATTTGGATTTCGGGAATATTTCACTACATTTGCCAGAGGTTAATCCACCAAGGAGACAATGAGACTTTACGGTTTTGCATATTATTTCTTTTACTTTTTCTTTTATAGCAAGGGAAGAAGCGGGATGGCATGCAATTAACTGTATAAAACAATAGAGTGAAAACACGAAGAATCCCGTTCTGCAGAAGAGCGGGATTTTTTAATGCGATTCAGAAGATGAAACGGATAACGATACAGGGGATAGCGGGTTGTTTCCACGAGACGGCGGCGCACGGAAGTTTCCCCGGCGAAGAGGTCGAAGTGCTGCCCTGCGTGAGTTTCGACGAGCAGTTCGCCCGCATGGCGGCCGACGCGGAGCTGCTGGGGGTGGCGGCCATCGAAAACACCATTGCCGGAAGCCTGCTGCCTAACCACGAACTGCTGCGCCGCAGCACGCTGACGGTCATCGGCGAGTACAAGCTCCGCATCTCGCACGTGCTGGCGGCGCTTCCGGGACAGCAAATCGCCGACATCCGCGAGGTACACTCGCACCCGATCGCCCTGATGCAGTGCGGCGAATACCTCAAGGCCCGGCCCGCGATGAAAGTCGTCGAGCGCGACGACACGGCGGGAAGCGCCCGCGAAATCGCCAGCCAGCGGCTCGCCGGCACAGCGGCCATCTGCGGCGCCGAAGCCGCGGAACTCTACGGACTCGAAATCCTCGAACGCGGCATCGAGACCAACAAGCACAACTTCACCCGTTTTCTGGTACTGGCCGACCGCAGCCGCGCGGCGGAGTTCACCGATCCGGCCCGCACCGACAAAGCGTCTTTGGTATTCACGCTGCCCCACGCGCAGGGGAGCCTCTCGAAAGTGCTGACGCTGTTATCCTTCTACGGAATCAACCTCACGAAAATACAGTCGCTGCCGATCATCGGACGCGAATGGGAATACCGGTTTTACGTGGACGTCACCTTCGACGACCCGGTGCGGTACCGGCAGGCGGTCGATGCGGCCCGGCCGCTGACCAGCGACTTCCGGATTCTGGGCAAATACGCCGAATATCCCAATCCCGAAATCTGAACAGAAGGACATAGGACCCGATTTTCGCGGCGGGCGGGGACAGAGACGCAAACGCGGCGGCAGGCTGCGAATGACGCGAAAAGACAGAGACAAGACAAACGACAATAATTCAAACAGAACTGATATGAAAGATTTGCAACCCATCAATTTTCCGGGACTCGATCCCCGGCGCCCGCTGGTCATCGCGGGACCGTGCAGCGCCGAAACCGAAGAGCAGGTGATCGAAACCGCCCGCGAACTGGCCGCCGAAGGCGTGCGGATTTTCCGCGCCGGACTTTGGAAGCCCCGCACCAAACCCGGAGGGTTCGAGGGCGTGGGCGCCGAAGGCGTGGCATGGCTCCGGCGCGTGAAGCGCGAAACGGGCATGTACACCGCCACCGAGGTCGCCACGCGCAAGCATGTCATGGCGGCGCTGGAAGGGGGCATCGACATGATCTGGATCGGCGCCCGCACCACGGCCAATCCCTTCGCCATGCAGGAAATCGCCGACGCGCTGCGCGGCCACGACATTCCGGTGCTGGTCAAAAACCCCGTGAGTCCGGACCTCGAACTGTGGATCGGCGGCGTGGAGCGCATCTACAACGCCGGCATCCGCCGTCTGGGGGTCATTCACCGCGGCTTCACGTCGATCGACAAGAGTCTCTACCGCAACCATCCGATGTGGTCGATCCCCATCGAGCTGCACCGCCGCCTGCCGGGCCTGCAGATCTTCTGCGACCCCAGCCACATCGGAGGCCGCCGCGAACTGATCGCGCCGCTTTCGCAGCAGGCCATGGACCTCGGATTCGACGGGCTGATCGTCGAAGCGCACTGTTCGCCCGACTGCGCGTGGAGCGACAAGGCCCAGCAGGTGACGCCGCAGGGTCTGGCCTACATCTGCCGCAGTCTGGTGATCCGCGAAGCCAACACCACGACGGAGAGCCTTTCGGAACTGCGTTCGCAGATCGACAAGATAGACGACGAACTGCTCGAACTGCTCGTGCGCCGCATGCGGGTATCGCGCGACATCGGGCAGTACAAGAAAGAGCACAACATGCCGATCCTGCAGGCCAAACGTTACGAAGACCTGCTGGCGCGACGCGCGGAGCAGGCCGTACAGCTGGGCATGGACCGCGAATTCATGCGCTCGGTGCTGCAGGCCATCCACGAGGAGTCGATCCGCCAGCAGATGCAGGTGCTGGGCGAATGACGGGCTGTTACATTTCGGTTAAATATTCGGCGGGGACCACGCAATAAAGGGATTGTTACGTACTTTTGATGCGGATACCAATCCGTAACAGTTATGACAAAGCACAAAATCCTTGTGGTGGACGACGAGGAATCCCTCTGCGAGATTCTTCAGTTCAATCTCGAAGTCGAGGGTTACGAAGTCGATACGGCGTACAGCGCCGAACAGGCCCTCGGCATGCACCCCGAACGTTATTCGCTGATTCTGCTCGACGTCATGATGGGCGAGATGAGCGGATTCAAGATGGCCCGGCTGCTCCGGGCGCAGCCCGAAACGGCCGCAGTGCCGATCATCTTCTGCACGGCCAAAGACACCGAGGACGACACGGTCGCGGGACTCAACATCGGAGCCGACGACTATATCGCCAAGCCTTTCTCCGTGCGCGAAGTGCTGGCCCGCGTGCGCTCCGTACTGCGCCGCACCGCACCTGAAGCGGGCCAGAGCAGGGCGATCGCGTTCGAAGGGCTGCACATGGACCTCGTCCGCAAAATCTGCACCGTGGACGGAACGCCGCTGGCCCTGACAAAAAAGGAGTTCGAAATACTCGCCCTGCTGCTTTCGAACCGCGGCAGAATCTTTTCGCGCGAGGAGATACTGCATCAGGTCTGGAGCGACGAGGTGATCGTGCTGGACCGCACCATCGACGTCAATATCACGCGGCTGCGCCGCAAAATCGGCGTCTACGGAGACCACATCGTAACACGTCTGGGCTATGGGTACGGGTTTGAGGAGTAGCCTCTCCTACCACCGGCGGCTCTTCCTGCTGCTGCTCGCGTTTTCGTGGGCGCTGGTCGCCTGCTTCATCGTCTTTCAGTACGGCCGCGAAAAGCAGTTCAAGGCCGAACGGCTCGACACCCGCCTGCAGCTCTTCAACCTGCGGATGCTCGACGCCCTCGCCGACGGCGCGACGCCTGAGGAGTTCATCGCCGCACGCGACGAACCGTTCGGCGACCTGCGCGTGACGGTGATCGACGCCGCCGGGCGCGTCACCTTCGACAATTCGGCCGGCAGCCTTCCGGAAACCAACCACCTCGACCGCCCCGAAGTCGCCGAAGCCCTCGCCCGCGGCACGGGATTCACGATCCGCCGCCATTCGGAGAGCACCGACCTCTACTATTTCTATTCGGCCATGTCCGACGGCGGGGTCGTCGTCCGCTCGGCCGTGCCCTATTCGATAACGCTCCGCGAAGTGCTGGCCGCAGACCGCGAATTTCTGTGGTTCATGCTGGGCGTCACGCTGCTGATGAGCGTGGCGGCCTACTTCGCGACCCGCCGGCTGGGACACAACATCACGCGGCTGAGAGATTTCGCCCAGCGCGCCGAGCGGGGCGAGCGGATCAATGAGCAGGCGGTCTTTCCGCACGACGAGCTGGGCGACATATCGAGCCATATCATCCGGCTGTACGCCCGCCTGCAGCGCACCACGGCCGACCGCGACCGCGAACATGCGCTGGCGCTGCACGAACAGCAGGAGAAAATCCGCATCAAGAAACAACTCACGAACAACATCAACCACGAACTGAAAACGCCCGTGGCAGCGATTCAGGGGTATCTGGAAACTCTGCTGGACAATCCGGGGCTCGGAGCGGAGAAGCGCACGGCGTTCCTCGAAAAGAGCTGCGCGCAGGTGGCGCGGCTGCGCAGCCTGCTCGCCGACATCTCGACCGTCACGCGCATGGACGAGGCGAGCCAGCTGATCCGCAAGGAGCGTGTCGTGCTGAACGACATCGTGGACGAAATCCGCGCCGACATGCAGCTCCGGCCCGAAGGGCAGCAGCTGCGCGTGAACTGCAACTTCCCCTACCCGCTCGAAATGGAGGGCAGCCCTTCGCTGCTGGGTTCGGTGTTCCGCAACCTCGCGGACAACGCCGCGGCCTATTCGGGCGGACGCGACATTTTCATCCGCCTGCTGGACGACTCGCCGGAGCAGTACACGCTGCAGTTCTCCGACAACGGCATCGGCGTGGAGGAACAACACCTGCCCCACATTTTCGAACGCTTCTACCGCATCGACAAGGGGCGTTCGCGCAAGCTGGGCGGCACGGGGCTGGGGCTTGCGATCGTCAAAAACGCCGTGATGATGCACGGCGGCACGATCTCGGTCCGCAACTCGGAGCGCGGCGGACTGGAATTCACCTTCACCCTGCGCAAACATTCATAGAGCCGCAACCCGTCCGTAACACGTTTGTAACATCCGTTTCGTTCCTTTGCACCGGAAAGACCGGCCCGCACCGCAGGGCGGCGATCTCCGCCCAAGACGGCGGGTGAAAGCCTCCTCCGGAAAACGGATGCAGGACCGGACGAAAACATACGGCGGAGCGCCAAAACGGAGCCGCCGAAAACAAACGACAAACGACCATATGAGTCCTCTATTCACAAGCATCGTCATCGTCATGGGCCTGCTGGCCGTGATGGGCATCGTCGTGGGCGTGGCCAACGACGCGGTCAACTTTCTCAACTCGGCCCTCGGATCGAAAGCCGCACCGCGCCGCGTCATCCTCTGGATCGCCGCCGCCGGCATCCTCGTCGGCACGCTCACGTCGAGCGGCATGATGGAGGTGGCGCGCAGCGGCGTCTTCTATCCCGGACAATTCTCCTTCCCGGAGATCATGATGCTCTTTCTGGGCATGATGCTGGGCAACATCCTGCTGCTGGACATTTACAACACCCTCGGACTGCCCACCTCGACCACCGTATCGATGGTATTCGGACTGCTGGGCGCGGGAGTCGCCGCGGCACTCTACCACATCTGGGGCGATCCGGCCGCTTCGGTTTCGGACCTCTCGCAGTACATCAACACCGGAAAGGCGATGGCCATCATCGCGGCCATCCTGCTCTCGGTGGCGCTGGCGTTCGCCGCAGGGTCGCTCTTCATGTACGTTTCGCGGCTCATCTTCTCGTTCCGCTACGCGAAGGTGTTCCGCCGCTGGGGCGCCGTATGGTGCGGCATTTCGCTGGCGGGCATCCTCTACTTCGCGCTGTTCAAGGGGCTGAAAAGTTCGGGGCTGATTCCGACTTCGGTCGGAGAATACGTCGGCGAGCACGTGCTCGTAACGCTGCTCGTCTTCTGGGCCGGGGCGTCGGTCGTGCTCTGGATTTTCCAGCGCATGCGGCTCAACATCATGCGCATCACCATCCTCACAGGCACCTTCGCGCTGGCGCTGGCCTTCGCAGGCAACGATCTGGTGAACTTCATCGGCGTGCCGCTGGCCAGCTACGACGCATGGCAGATCGCCCGCGAAACGGGCAGCGAGTCGATCATGATGGGCGAACTGGCCAATCCGGCGCGCGCCAACTTCCTGCTGCTGTTGCTGTCGGGCGCGGTGATGGTCCTGACGCTCTTCTTCTCGAAGAAATCGCGCCACGTCACCGAAACCGAGCTTTCGCTCGCCTCACAGCACGAGGGCGACGAGCGGTTCGGCTCGACCTTCGTATCGCGCAGTCTGGTACGCGCCTCGCTCGCGCTCAACACCATGTGGACGGGGCTGATTCCCGACCGCATGCAGAAAGTCATCGACCGACGCTTCGAACCGCTGCCCGCCGAGGAGCGTTCGTCGGCGCCCTACGACATGATCCGCGCCGTCGTAAACCTCACGGCCGCCTCGATCCTGATCGCCATAGGCACCTCCTACAAACTGCCGCTCTCGACCACCTACGTGGTCTTCATGGTGGCTATGGGCTCATCGCTCGCAGACCGCACGTGGGGCCGCGAAAGCGCCGTATACCGCATCACGGGCGTCATGGCCGTCATTTCGGGGTGGTTCATCACCGCGCTCGGCGGATTCCTGATCGCCCTCTGCGTGACGCTGCTGCTGCTCTGGGGCGGCTGGATCGCCGTCGCGGCGCTCGTCGCTCTCTGCGCATGGCTGCTCATCCGCAGCCACCGCACCAAGCCGGAGGAGAAAGCTGCCGCGGAGGAACTGCCGGTAATCAAGGCCGAGACTCCGGACGAAGTGCTCTGCGTCTGCATCGGCGAAGTATGCACGACGATGGAGCAGGTGACGCGCATTTACAACCGGACGCTGGTCGCCGTTTTCAAGGAGAACCGCAAGGTGCTCAAGGAGATGGTGCAGTCGTCGAACAGGCTCTTCGAAGAGGCCCGCGACCGCAAATACGGCATCATGCCGACGCTGCGCCGCCTGCAGCAGTGCGACATCGACACCGGGCACTTCTACGTGCAGGTGACGGATTACCTCTCGGAGGTGACCAAGGCGCTGATCCACATCACCCGTCCTGCGTTCGGACACATCGACAACAACCACGAAGGGCTGTCGAAGGAGCAGATCGTGGATCTGATGCGCGTAAACGATCAGGTGGAGGCGATTTTCGACAAAATCAACGACATGCTCCGCACGAAGGACTTTTCGGATCTGGACATGGTGCTCGAAATGCGCGACAAGCTCTTCGACACCATCGTCGAGGCGATCAAGAACCAGCTGCGCCGCATCAACGGCGACCCGGCAGCCAGCACGCGGGCCAGCGTACTCTATCTGACGATCCTCAACGAAACCAAGACGATGATCCTGCAGGCCCGCAACCTGCTCAAGTCGCAGCACTACTTCCTCGAAAGCAGAAAATAGGCGCGGCAGAAGACAGGCCTGCGGAGAATTCCGGACCGGACGACCGGAAGACAGCGGCCGGAAAACACCGCACAGAAAACACCACACGAAAAACAACGGACAGAAAACACAGTACGGCCGCCAAAACAAAGACCGCCGCTCCACGAAAGGGCGGCGGTCTTCTTCCTATATCCGCATGCTATTTGACATCCTTCACGCAGCGTACGGGGCAGGCCCATGTCTTGCTCGGTTCGGCCTCGGTTTTGATGGCGGAGACGCTGTAAGTCAGCGCATAGCCGTTCTTGCCGGCAGACGATGCGCTCCAGCAGTAGCCCGAAGTACCCGCTTCCGCGCCGCCGCCGGAACCCGACGCCGACATGATATTGATATAGCCGGCCGCAGGATAGTACCCGTTGCCTTCGGCAAAAACGCATCCGGTACGCTCCGCATCCCACACGCCGTTCAGATCGGCCCATGCGGAAGCGGCTCCCGCGCCCGAAACGGTACGCGCCACCCGTCGGGGCACGGGTCGAAGACGCCCTTCGTACCGTCGGCGTTGCTCCAGCGGTAGTCTTCGCCGCCAACCGCCGGCGACAGCCAGTCCGAAACACCCACAATATAGCGGTAAGGCTGCCGGACCGAAGCCACGAGATTCTCGGAGGGCACATTCGACGAAGCGAAACCCCTCAGCGTCATAAACTTGCCGATACCGTCGTTCGACCAGCCGGCATTGCCGTTAAGGAACATCATCCATGTATAGGGACCTTGGAACGGATCCTTGCGGCCCCACTGGTAGAAGCATCCGGCGCTCTGCGGCCCCTTCACGAGCGAAGTGGCGCCCAGATTGCGGTCCATGAAGACGTTGCCGCCGACGGTCTGCTGCCCCGCAACCTGCGAAGGATCGTACTCTGTGGCCCAGATATGCCAGCTCCAGTAGCAGTTGCCGTCGCCGTTGAGCAGATAGCGCACGTCCTCCCAGACTACGCGGGCGCCCATGGCTCCCAGCATGCCGGCGCCTTCGCCCGCCAGCACGTCGTTCTTACCCCACACGCCGAAGGCTTTCGAAACGGGGATATAGAGCGTCTCGCCCGGCGATACGACGTAACAGTTGGGGAGCAGTTCGGGATTGGCGAAAGCGGGCGTAACCAGCAATTTGCGGACCTGATTGGCGGCCAGCGAGGTTTTGCCCGGATGCGTATAGTCGAACGCAGCGAAGCCGTTGCCCTCGACCTTCAGCAGGGCCTTGCCTTCGGCGATCTCCTGCGCCGGCAGGTAAGCGCGGAAGGCGTTGCCGCAGCGCGTCATCGCCACCGAAGCCGTCTTGGCGTCCACGGACTGCATTTCGGCATCTTGGGCCGCGGCCGCCAACGAGAAGACGGCTTTCGTGCGCACGTCCTGCACCGTCACGGCGTAATCGGCCAGCTTGTCGGCGTCCGCGACGAAGGCTTCGGCCAGCGCCAGCTTATGGCGGAACACGAGTCTGATCTCGCCGTCGCGCTCGCTGAATCCCGGCGTGCGGGCCGTCATGAAGTCGGCTTCGGCAACCGAAGCGTCGTAGACGAGCGCCGTCGGATCGGCATTTTCGGCATAGGGATAATAGGCATAGAGGTCCATGACCTGCCCCTGCTCCATGTAATAGGATTTGGAGCCTTCCTCACGCCACGAACCGTCGGCCTGACGGACGAATTTGGCATTCTGGATGTAGTTGCCCGAAGCGGCCGGATAGGCCTGCGTCTCGGCATCGGTGCGGATCACGGCGAAGAGGCCGATGGCGTCCCCCTCCACGAAGCGGGAGGCATAGGCGACGTCCGTTTCGCTCTTGGTCCGGACGAGCTCCGCCGGCTCGGCGGTCAGACGGATCGCGGCGCACGAAGGCGCGGCGCCGGCGGTCTCCTCCTTCTGGCAGGAGACGACCGAAGCGGCGCAGAAGAACAAAGTCGCAGTCAACAAGGATCGACTGCTGAATAGTAACGTTTTTTTCATATGAACAGCGTTTAAAAGAATACTTACGGATTCGGGGACGGCACCGCCTGCGCAAAACAGGCATCCGCCAAGCAAAACAACCAAAGGATACGCACCGCCGCACCGGGCAGGCGCCCCTCACTAACCTATTGACAAAAGTAAAAGAAGCCGGACGATTTATGAAACGCTCTTTTTCGGAATTCGTAAAAATTGACAAATTCCGAAAAAAAACAAACCCCGAAAAACGGGGTTGCGTTCAGAGCTGGTGCTCGCGGTGGAGTTTGAGCAGTTTCTCGCGGTACTTAGACGGCGGCATGCCGATCGCGCTCTGGAACGAAGTGTAGAAGGTTTGCAGATGGTTGTAGCCGAGCGTCTGGGCAAGCGCCTTGAGCGGCGTATCGTCATCGACGTCGGAAAGCCGCCGCACGGCCTCGTCGATGCGGTAGCTGTTGACGTAGCTGCTGAAGGTCTTTCCGGCCTGCTGGTTGATCGCACGGGAGATATAGGTGCGGTTGGTGTCGAGCCGCTCGGCGAGCCGTTCGATGGTCAGGTCGTTCTGGCGGTAGACGCCTTCGGTCTGCATCAGGTACTCGATCCGGGCGAAGAGTTCGGCGTCGCGCACGGCGTGGTCGTCACGGTCGGGCGACGGCTTTTCGGTCTGCGGGGAGGTAGGGCCGGGGGGGGGCATGGCCGGCTGCGCGGCCTTTTTCTCCTTTTTCAGGAATTCGTACTGCTGCCGGACGATCTGCTTGTACATCTTGTCCTTGCGCCGGTAGAGGATATAGACCACCGTCGAGATGCCGACGGCGAAGAGCAGCAGCAACAGCAGCAGCTGGAATCGGCGCTGCTGGCGGATGAGGTCGATTTCGCTCTTGCGCAGCATGTTCTCCTGCCGTTCGGCGTCGTACCTGACCCGCAGTTCGTTGATCGAACGCTCCCGCTCGACGTTGAAGATGCTGTCCGCCTGACTATGGTAGCTCTTGAAATAGTCCAGCGCCTCGCGGTAGCGGCCCAGCGCGGTCTCGGCCTCGGAGATACGCAGGTAAAGCTTATAGCGGTGCACGGCGTTGTTGCTCCGCTCCGAGAGTTCGATGCCCTGCCGGAGCACCGGAATCGCGCGGGCGTACTCGCCCCGGTCGTTCAGGTAGGTTCCGTAACTGAGGTAGGTCATCACGGCAGCGGTCACGACCTTCTCGTCGATGTGGTCGAGCGCCATCAGGTAATAGCGTTCGGCGCCCGCATCGTCGCCCTGCGCATGGAGGATATTGGCGTAAAGGCTGTAAAGCTCGGTGTGGTAGCCGAATTTATCGGTGTCGGGAAGCGTCCGGAGGATGTATTCCAAAGCCCGGTCCTGATCGCCGAGCATGTAGTGCATGTAGGCGCTGATGACCGCGCCGCCGAAAGCGAGGTAGTCGTAACCCCACTCGGTGCCCAGCCGGCAGACCTCCTCGGCGTATTTCAGGCCCGCAGGGTCGTTGCGCATGTAATACGTATTGGCCAGATTGCACTGCGCCACCAGATAGAAGCGGTTCAGCGAGGCGCTGCGGGCGTACTCCATCGCTTCGAGGAAATATTCGATGCCTCCGAAATAGTTCGTTTCGATGCTGACGGCATAGATTCCCAGCGCATTGTAAATCCGGCACAGCGCCACCGGGTCTTCGCACTGCCGCCCGCGGATCAAAGCCCGGTCGAGGTATATGCGGGTCGAGTCGCTGCCCTCGGCGAGCAGGTAGGACTGCCCGGAGAAGAGGTCGGCGTACATCAGCGCCCGCTCGTCGTCGTGCGCGGCGCCGGCCCTGCGGAGACGCGAGACGTAGGGATGAATGGCGGCGAATTCGCTCCGCATGGTGTATTGGGAGCAGATTTCGACCAGCAGGTCTATATCCTCAGGGTCCCGTTCCAGCCGCTCCAGCAGCGCAGGAAGCGTATCGGCCTGAATCACCGCGGCATGCGAAGCCGCGCCCTCCTGCGCGCGGACGGCAGGAAGTCCGAGAGACACGACGGCGGCCAATATGAACAAACGTCTGAACATCGCTGGAGATCGGAAAACGGGCCGGGCCGGAGAGTCGGCGCACTCCGTTTTCGCTCTGCTAAATTAATAAAAAAACTCGAAAACGACGAAAAGGCGCCTTTTTAATCCAAAAAGGCATGGTCCGAAGAGCGGGCGAAAACGGGCCGCGCTGCCGTTCCCGCGCCCGCGGACGCGACGGCCCGGAGGTTCACGGCAGGCCGGAGGTTTGCCCGGAGATTTGCACGGCCCGGAGGTTTGCACGGCCCGGAGGTTTGCACGGCCCGGAGGTTTGCACGGCCCGGAGGTTTGCGGCGGAATGTCCTCCGGCCCGTGAAACGGAAATGTAACGGGGCCGTCATTTCAAAGTAACGACGGCCCCGTATATTTGCAGTGTGAAAACCGGACGAGGTTTTCCAAGTTGGTTTTAGGTTACATAAGTAGGTTAGTGGGAGATGCAGCGACGCGAGGTCGCGGCATCTTCGTTATTACGGCTATTTCTCCATGTCGTGCAGGTGGATTTCGAGGGCGCGGACCGAAATCTGGATTTCCCAGATCGACACGCCCAGCGAACCGATCAGCAGCAGCAACGCCGCGCCGAAGACATAGGCCGAAAGGACGAAAAATCCGACATACAGCAGGAACATCGTCACCACGCAGAGAAAAAGGCTCGAAACGCCCAGAATCTGCATCGTGCGCGTGAGGTGTAGGCGGCGGCGCAGGTTGTCGATCTGCGCGCGGGTGACTTTCGAGGGGTGCTGGAGGTGCTGCTCCTTGAGCGTGCGCACCAGCTGGGCGTACGACAGAAAACGGTTGGTGTAGGCCAGCAGAATCAGCGAGACGGCCGAAAAGAGCAGTGCGGGGGTCGTAAGAGTCAGTTCTTCCATGAGCGAATCGGTTTTGCGGAATTACGGTCGCCGTTTCCTGCCGCTTCGGGTCCGCGGCCGCAGAGCGTTCAGGCAGGGCCGAAGCGGCATCATGCCGGGCACGCATCTCTGTGGGCACTCAGCGGGGTGCATCTTAGCGGGTGCGGCGCCAGAAACACGGGACGGCTTCCGGGACAAAGGTACGAAATATTCCGGTCAATGCGCCCGGTCCGACAAAACAGTGAGCGTTCGCCCCGGCAAAACGGCGTGCATCCACCCCGCAAAACAGCGAAGGTCCGGTCGGGCAAAACAGCGTGCATCCGTCCCGGCAAACCAGCAAAGGTCCGCAACATACACCCGCCCCGGTAAAACAGCATACACCCGTCCCGGCAAAACTGCGGCGGGACCCGAAGGCAAGATGCGCGTTCGAGACCTCCGGGCCGTATTCCGCCGCATCGGTCGCACATATCGGCCCGCCGGAATCTGCGGCGGCACCGGTCCGCCGGGCCCGACGCTGCCGATGCCGCCCGATCCCGGTCCGCATTCGTCGCTGCAAAGCAGGGGCCAAACCGTAGGCCGAAGGACTCCATCCTGCAGAAAAAACGCTCCGGGGCGATATGGTCCGACAAATCGCAGGTATTTTTTAAGATTTTTTAAGAAAATGCGTCGCAGCGTTCGGTATTGTGAAAAAAATAACATACCTTTGCGCATCCCAAAGAAAACAATTTTAATCTCATTTTGACGAATAATAATTTATGGAATTGAACAAAACCTTTATCGACGGACTTTGGAGCAAGGAGATCAACGTGACGAGTTTCGTTCAGACGAACATCACCCCCTACGTGGGCGACGCCTCCTTCCTGCAGGGTCCCACCGACCGCACGAAGCACATCTGGAACCTCTGTCTCAAGGCCCTCGAAGAGGAGCGCGCCAACAACGGCGTCCGTTCGTTGGACAACAAGACCGTTTCGACCATCACTTCGCACAAAGCCGGCTACATCGACAAAGAACAGGAGCTGATCGTCGGTCTGCAGACCGACCAGCTGCTCAAGCGCGCCATCAAGCCCTTCGGCGGCATCAACGTCGTATCGCGCGCCTGCAAGGAGAACGGCGTCGATGTGGACGAGAAGGTTAAGGATATTTTCACCCACTACCGCAAGACGCACAACGACGGCGTGTTCGACGTCTACACCGAGGAGATCCGCTCGTTCCGTTCGCTGGGCTTCCTGACGGGCCTGCCCGACAACTACGCCCGCGGCCGCATCATCGGCGACTACCG
>ENA-UESC01000118-UESC01000118.1-human-gut-metagenome-genome-assembly--contig:-NODE-118-length-73656-cov-15.877547_pt1 | contig 73656 bp, 95 predicted proteins | sample MGYA00242998_ERZ507999 | MGnify/ENA primary metagenome ERZ507999 (study PRJEB26167, sample SAMN06115465) | human gut metagenome | host: Homo sapiens | place: China:Hubei | collected 2016-04-27... | reverse complement strand
AAATAAATAATAATATCCTGTTCGTAAAACTATTCTCTTATAAAGAATACCTATTGAAAACTAATCTGTTTTTGAAGAATAACTTAGGCATGCTGCCTTCCGAGTACCCACGTACTCGAAATGACAGATACCTCTTGACGCTTAAATCTTCTTCAAGCCTTTTATTTCTGCTTTATCTTTCACCTCTTTGATACTGATAGCATACCCGCCACCGTTAGCAGCACGCAGATTCAGTTTGCTTTTATTGGTTAACAGACCTTTGGTGATGGTATATGCCTGTGGATTTTCTTTCCAGTCAGCGTCTTTCGCATCGGCGTAAACGGTAGCGATGTATTGCTTACCCGGTTCAAGGAAATCGAAAACTAATTTAGAGTTGTGTCCATTATCGGCTGCTGTACAACCTACATACCAGTCGTTTGTACCTTTTGCTTTGCGGGCGATAGTGATGTATTGTCCTGGTTCTGCTTCCAAGTACTTCGTTTCATCCCAATCTATAGCTACATCTTTAATAAACTGGAAAGCATCCATGAAGCGTTCGTAGTTTTCGGGAATATCAGCAGCCATTTGAAGCGGGCTGTACATTGTTACATATAAAGCTAACTGACGAGCCAGTGTGCTACGTACTTGTGAATTGTTGCCCGGATTCATCTTGTTACAATGAGTTTCAAAAATTCCCGGAGTATAGTCCATCGGACCACCAATCAGACGGGTGAAAGGAAGGATCGTAGTGTGGTATACCGCGTTACCTCCGAATGATTCATATTCTGTGCCACGTGCCGATTCGTTTCCAATCAAATTAGGATAGGTGCGGCAAATACCTGTCGGACGGGTTGCTTCGTGTGCGTTGACCATGATTTTATAATCGGCGGCTTTCTTTACCGCATACAAGTAGTGGTTGTTCATCCATTGACCGTAGTGATGTTCACCGCGCGGAATAATGTTGCCTACATAACCACTCTTTACTGAATTATAACCATTGTCGACCATAAATTTATATGCCTGGTCCATGTGACGTTCATAGTTGCGAACTGAAGCGGAAGTTTCGTGGTGCATCATCATTTTCACCCCTTTGCTGGCAGCATAACGATGGATTTCCTTTACGTCAAAGTCGGGATAAGCAGTAACAAAGTCGAATACATAATCTTTGCTGTTACCAAACCAGTCTTCCCAACCTTCATTCCAGCCTTCCACCAATACAGCGTCGAATCCATGAGCGGCAGCAAAATCAATATAACGTTTCACATTAGCAGTATTAGCAGAATGTTTGCCGTTCGGTTTGGTTTTAGAATAATCTGTTGCACCTAGTTTTACACTGGTCAGTTCGTCTGTATAAGCCCAAGAGCCTTTTCCGGTAATCATGTCCCACCATACACCGATGTATTTCACAGGTTTAATCCAAGAAGTATCAGTCAGTTTGCAAGGATCGTTCAGATTCAGCGTAATACGTGAAGCAAGAATATTGCGGGCATCATCGCTAACGATAATTGTACGCCAAGGTGTATTGCAAGGTGTCTGCAAATGCCCTTTGTTGCCTTGCGCGTCAGGAGTCAACCATGATTCAAAGACCATATTCTTATCATCCAAGTTCAAGTTCATCAAAGAATAATCAATCAAAGCTGCTTCATGAAGGTTAATATACAAGCCGTCGTCTGTTTTCATCATCAAAGCTGTCTGTACACCTGTAGGTGAGAAAACAGTCTGTGATGTATTCGGTGTTACCGCTTTCTTCATCAAGCCTCTGATCTCCGACAGGCGGGAAACGGTATAATCATATTCTTGTGTATCATAATCTCCCGGAATCCAGTAAGCGGTATGATCTCCTGCCATGGCAAACTGAGAGTGCTCATCCTTAATAACGAAGTAGTTCAATGACTTCTGCTGTGGAAATTCATAGCGGAAACCCAGACCATCGTTGAACAGGCGGAAACGGATGATTATAAATCTGTCATTGGCAGGCTGGTTCAATGTGACCGCCAATTCATTATAATGGTTACGGATTTCTTTTTCTTCTCCCCATACCGGCTGCCATGTTTCATCGTTGGTAGATGTCCGGACATCCTTTATCTCGAAACCGTTATAAAGGTTTGTCTTGATGTCCAGTTTGTCTATGTCTTTTTTATCAGTCCATTCGAAGTCGGTTTTGGCGTTTGCGTCTTCTTTTTTTAATTCCAACCCCAATTTACTGGGTTTGATAACTTCCTTTTGTTTATAGGTCAGTTCATACGTGGGAGTGCCCTGACCATCTAGAGTAAATGTCATCTCCAGATTACCATCCGGAGAGTTCAGTTTTTGTTGTGCATTTGCAATGAATGAGATACAGAGAAATGCGATAAGTGAAAGATTCTTTTTTAAATTCATAATATGTACTGGTATTAAATTATAAGCTTTTACTGGTTGTTTTAAAATTCTAAAACTAGCATTTCACGCCCCGGAAGTGTTAGGTTTTTATTCAAGTCGATATTTTGATCCGTTAAAACATCATGGGCTGATGTTGTTGGAAGTACTTCTTTGTATGGAGTCAGGTTTATGGTTTGCGTTTTGTCTGTTCCATTCATGAGAACCGTTATCGATTTGTTTCCGTATTTTCGTTCATAAACGTAAATCCCTTTGTTGGGAGCGAAGTGTTTCAATCTGCCTTTGGCTATGACTTCATTCCCTTTTCTCCATTGGAGTAATTTCTGCATATAAGTAAAGGCTTCATTTTGCTGCGGAGTACGGTTAGCCTCATTGAAACAGTTGCGTGGGTCATTTTTCCAACCTCCGGGGAAATCACAACGTAACAGACCGTCGCCATTGGCTTTATCTGCAGCCATCAGAATTTCTGTCCCATAATAAATCTGGGGAATGCCACGTGTGGTCAGCAGGAATACAAGTGCTTGTTTGTAGCGGTCAATATTTTGCGTGGCTTCTTCATTTAAATAAAAGCGTGAAGTATCATGGTTATCAAGGAAAACGAGCAGATTCATCGGATCTGCATATACCAAATCCTGAGTAAGATAATCGTAAAGACGATATAATCCGCCGTTCCAGTCAGTTGTTTCTTCGTCAAAGGCTTTGTTCATTTGTTCCATCAGCGGGAAATCCATCACGGTACGGAGATTGGAGTTTCTGGGAGCAGCCAGTCTGCTGTCTTTCTGCCAGAAAGAAACCAGCACATTACTGTTCAACCAAGTTTCACCTACTATGTTGAAATCAGGGTACTCATCGGTCACGGCTTTACACCATTCTGACATCATGTCGAAATCTGCGTAAGGATGTGTGTCTTGACGGATGCCGTTAATCCCTGCATATTCTATCCACCAGATACTGCTTTGGATCAAATAGCGGGCTACATGGCGGTTGCGTTGGTTCAAGTCGGGCATTGATTCTGTAAACCATCCGTCTACGGCTATCTTGCGTTCATAATCAGAAGCGTGGATATCCTGTACACTCGCTGTTTTATAAGAAGTTTGTGTGTAGTTTCCTTTAAAATTGAACCAGTCTTTGGAAGGCATATCTTTGAAAAGATAGTTTTCGCTGCCACAATGGTTGAAAATCATGTCCATAACAACTTTCATTCCTTTGCTGTGTGCTTGTTCTACCAGCTTGCAGAATTCTTCATTGCTACCTAATCTGCGGTCTACTTGATAATAATCGGTAATGGCATAGCCATGATAGGATCCTTCTTTCATGTCATTTTCCTGTATGGGGTTCAGCCAGATTGCCGTAACTCCCAAGTTGGAGAGATAATCCAGATTATTTTCAATACCTGCGAGGTCGCCCCCGTGACGGGCGAACGGATCGTTACGGTCTACCTTTGCTTCCAACATTTCCGGTACGACATCGTTCGAGGGATTTCCGTTGGCGAAGCGGTCTGGCATAATCAGATATAATACGTCACCCGAGTTGAAGCCTTCCACGTTGGAAGCATCTGCCTTACGCTGTTTTATTTCATATGGCACAACAGTTTGCTTTTTACCTTGTTTCAGTGTAATATGAAAAGTCTGCGGAGTAGCTTCCGATAAATCCATATATAAGATTAAGTAATTGGGATTTTCTTGTTTCACAACATCTTTCAGAAGAATGTCTTTAGAAGAGATGCTTACATCACTGGAGGAAATATTGTCGCCATACAGTAGGATCTGTAGTTCGGGATTCTTCATATCCGCCCACCAGAAGGTTGGGGCTACTTTTTTAATTATGGCTGCGGACACTGTGTGTTGCAAACCGAATAACGCGAGTAATGCCATAAGTGCGAATGTTCTTTTCATAATATATAGAAATTAGTGTTTATATCTTCATTTCATTTGGATGTTGCAAATGTAGGAGTGGAATAGCTGAGATTTGAGTACTAGAATAAAAATATAAATGTTTTATAGATTCAACTTATTGATAATTAGGCGCATTTGTCTTTGCTGTATTGCTGAAAATATAAACGTCAATGAAAATATTTTCGTTGAAAAACTTTATTCTAATTACTTATATTTATATATTTGTGAATCTATAATAAGTATATAAGATGAAGAATGTAACCTATTTCTTTATATTGTTTTTGTTGACTTTGACAACTCCTTTGTTTGCTGATAAAAACAGCAATGAAGAAGTGTTGAAAAGGTTGGATCGGGTCATAGATAATAAGACCGCTTGTCATGTACAGAAGGAAAAAGAGATTGTGGATTTAAAGCAACGTCTTCACCGTTCTAAAGATAATAGGGAGAAATATGAACTTTGCGGTTCTTTGTTTAACGCTTATCTGCATTATCAAGCTGATTCCGCATTGTATTATATTAATGGAAAAATGAATTTGTTGCCTCTGTTGAATCATCCGGAGTTAAAGAATGAGATTGTCATTAACCGTGCCGAGGTGATGGGGGTGATGGGAATGTATAACGAGGCTTTGGAACAATTGGAGCGGGTAGACCCGTTGGAATTGGAACGGGAGACTTTGGCTTATTATTACCGGACCTATCGGGCTTATTATGGTTGGGTGGCCGATTATACCACCAATGATGCCGAAAAAGTGAAATATTTGAAAAAGACCGATGCTTACAGGGATTCTATTCTTATTGCTACTGATCCTTGTGTGGACAGGAGCATTGTATGGGCCGAGAAAAAGATTATTAATGGCAGGGTGGATTCTGCTTTGGTTATATTGTCGGACCTATTGAAAGAAACGCCGGATGAACGGCAAAAAGGGTATATTTATTATACTTTATCCGAGGCTTACGATATGCGGGGAGATATTCAGAAAGAAATTTATTATCTGGCCTTGACCGCTATTACAGATTTGAAATCGTCTATTCGTGAATATGCATCCTTACAGAAATTGGCTCAACTGATGTATGAGGTAGGTGATTTGGATCGTGCTTATAAGTATTTGAATTGTTCAATGGAGGATGCGGTAGCTTGTAATGCCCGTTTGCGGTTTATTGAGGTAACGCAGTTCTTTCCTATTATTGATAAAGCATATAAATTGAAAGAAGAAAAAGAGAGGCAGATTTCCCGTACTCTTTTAATCAGTGTCAGTTTGCTTTCTTTATTTTTGCTTGCTGCTATTTTTTATCTGTACCGATGGATGAAGAAATTATCAGTGATGCGCCGTAATCTGAGTCTGGCTAATCAGCAGATGCAGGAAGTAAATGCTGAGTTGGCACAGACGGGGAAGATCAAGGAAGTATACATTGCCCGTTATTTGGACAGATGTGTGATTTATCTGGACAAGTTGGAGTTTTATCGTCGTTCTTTGGCGAAACTGGCAATGGCCTCCCGTATAGACGATTTGTTTAAAGCGATTAAATCCGAGCAGTTCATACGAGATGAACGGAAGGATTTTTATAATGAGTTTGATAAGTCTTTCCTGGAGTTATTTCCTCATTTCATTACTTCTTTTAATGAGTTATTGGTAGAGGAAGGAAGAATATATCCCAAATCGGGCGAGTTGCTGACTACGGAATTGCGTATATTTGCTTTGATCCGTCTGGGAGTGACTGATAGTAATCGGATTGCCCATTTCTTGGGGTATTCTTTGGCAACGATTTATAATTATCGCAGCAAGATGCGTAATAAGGCGATAGGAAACAAGGAAACTTTTGAACAGGAAGTGATGAACCTTTGAACAAAGATGGATGTTCAAAGACGTTCATCTTTGTTCCGTTAGTTTGTTGAAGTATTTGTCTATCTGATAAGTTGATCTGGCCCTATATCTTGATTTTAGGTTGCTTTCCGCTTTATATAGTATACCGGAAGTAATATTGAATCGTTCTAACGCGATATAAAATTGCAATGTGTCATTGTTTAAATCATCTTCTAGGAAAAATAAATTTCTGATTGTTTCTTGATAAGCTTTCCCTTGGTAGTGCATTTGTCTGGCTTTGGTGTAATTTTTTGTTTGTTTACGTTCCTGGATGCACTCAACCTGTTTTTTATATTCAATGCTTTGTTGCAGAAATAGACACATCGGTCATCAGTGCAATGAAACGAACTACAGTTCGCTTTCAGTATAAGGCTCAAACTCTTATTATAAAATATTTCAGTAGAATATCTATGCTTTTGGAAAAAGTTGTCATACGCTTGATTTTTATAAAACAAAATATCACCCAGTTTCCGGTAAAAGTCCGCCGCTACCAAAAAGTTGGAATAAGGATTGAACATATTATGAAAATTTTTACATGTTTCAGTCAAATGGGCGTAACGGATACCTGTTGTATCTATCTTTTCCAAAGTATATAAACGGGCAACCAAAGCCAAGTGCAGGGTTCTCATATTGTCGAACAAAGTTCGATATGTCGGAGCAAACCGTTTCAACAAAAGTATCAGTTCTTCATAAACGATAAAAGCGGAATTATCTGTTTTGCGTTTTTCGTGAGCAAGCCCTAATTTCAACATCGTACGGTTCAGGAAAGAGATGTAGTTTAACTGCTGTATGCCTCCCTCCTGTTTTTTGATGACCGGCATGACATATTCCATGCTTTTTTCATATTCACGGATGGCATCCGAATAATTTTCTTCCTGTATATAGGTATCCCCTAATGAATGATGGATACTGGCTTGGGAATATTGTTTCACTCCTTGTTCGTGTTCGTTGTACTTCAGCAGCCGCATATAATGGTTCTTGATGTTTTGCATTTCATCCAGTGAAAAGTTAAACAGGGCGGAAACCTCGCCTGAAATCTTGGAATGATAGGAAATCTCTTCCGCAATCCGCATCGGGAATTTATAATGGAACAGACCACAAGCGATAGAAGTTAGATGGGTGTGGTTCATAAAGTCAATGATGGATCCGATGTATTCCCTTATTTCTGGTGTCTTGTTTATTTCCTGCAATTCAGGAGTCTGTTCTAGATTGCGCCACGAAAAACCATTGTTATGTAATTTGAAGATGTGTGAAATTAGAAAAGAGGAGGACACCAACAGCTTATCGCCATATAGATTGGAGCGGTTGATAATGGTCTGCATGATGGGATAGGTCAGGTGATGGATGAAATTCACCTTCTCTTGGGTATAATAGCCAAAAGATAGGTAAGAGTCACTCTCTTTTATGTCATAGTTTTTTTGTTTCTTATCCTTCCATTGATAAATTCTGCTGATTTTGTTTTCTTTTTCTAGGTATTTCCCTTTACGTATGTTCTTTTCAAAAAATAGAGTCATCTTTTCCGATAGGTTTATCCGCCATGTCTGCCACCTCCTGCCTGTGCTTTTACTTTGCGAATCCATGTGCTACCGTATTGTCGTTTAGCGGCATCGAACCACTTTGCTTGTGCCTGTGGGTGAATTTGTTTGGTGTATTCAAGATTTTCCTTTGCGGCTGTCTGACCAGAAAACTGACTAACAAGAACTTTCTTTGCTCCACGTCTTGCGTAGGGACTTCCAGTTGCTTCATCAACCATTCCTTTCCCCTCGTACAGAAAACGCCCATAAGGAGCCGCCGCCGCGCATACTTTCCCAGTTCCTTGCAAAGATGTACTCTCAACTCTTGTCCGATTGATAAAATTTCCGGTAATCATTGGCATAAATGGAACCATGCTGTCCATAACCATTCCGTCAAGGAGATACTGGGCTTCTTGATACTGTCTGGAAAACCTGTCCATATTCAGCTTGATTTTCATATCTCCATCGACTATGGAGAATCCTTTGAAATGATGAATCTTACTCATATTACTTACCCAGAATCTCAAAATGTGGAATCAGCGTATACGGACCGCCAACACTGGTAATCTTAAACACGTTATCTCTGTTCTCATTCATGTACTGATAGAATCCATTCCGATAATCGCTATCGGTTACCGTTCCGCCAATCCACTCACCCTCCCAGAAGAATGATTCATCCGAGAATGTAATAGTGTCCTCCAGAGCGTTGTTAATCTGCTGTTTCCACTCTTTAGGTGGCATCCATGGAAGAATCTTGCTGTCTTTATCAGTAATGGTTATATCGCCATTCTGGGCGGTATAGCGTACGTGTAACTGTGCGTTGTCTGTTGCGTCTGGCCCGTACTTTTTAAGGATTGCTCCCTTGTCCGTAATGAGGTCAACACCGGATAAAACATGAGGATACCAGTACGCATCTCCAGTCGTGGCTGATTCGTAATAATCAAAAATCGTCACCGTTTTTTCGTACATGATACCCTCTCCTTAATCATTTATTTTTCAGCTTATCCACGTCAACCTTGGACGTTCGCTCCCACAATTCCGTAATCTTCTCCCAGCCGAACATGGAAATAAACGCCACAATAAACCCAGCCATGATAGCTGCTAAAATCATATACCACAAGATTGTCATGTGGATATACTGCATATACGCTACAAAAGCGGCTACAGTAATGCCGATAGACAGTACAAGCACCAAGGCATCTGTCGGAATTTTCGACAGGAACCCAACATTTTTAATCACCTGCGTAATCACAGACACGCAAAACGCCAAAACACTGATTACTGCCAGAATCAGAGTTACATTTGTAAATAATGCTTCCATTATTTATCACCTCCCAAATCAATTTTTCCAGACATTAAATCTGGTAAAAGTACGTCTCTCAATTCTATCAAATATCTGTTTTCTTCATTGTTCAGATACATTATGTGCTGTTTCCACATCTGCAAAATTGAAAGTAATATAGTTGATATGTTATTCTTGCTTCCGTTTTCAAATTTCAGTTCTCCTGCTTTCTTCGTCATGGAAATAAAGTTTTCTTTTTCGATTTTCTTTCCGGTAAAAGAAAGCATCTGATTCATGGAATCCGCTGTTTCTTCCGACTGCTTGAACATCTGGAATATGTCATACAATCCGATTGATTTTGCAAGCGTTTCATTCATTGTCAGTTTGAGACCATTTTTCTCATTGATAACTCTGTTTAAGTCGTCAATGATTTCTCCATAATCTCTGTGTGTAAAATCCTCTTCTTTAAATTCAAGGTATCGTGTTGGGAGAAGAGTATATTTGTTTTCTGCTACAGTTTGAAAAGGCACGCTTTTTGAAAATTCGGGGACATTTTTCTGATTAACGATAGAATCAATGGCGTTTTCCATCTGTTCGTCAGTAAAAACATTAACTGTTTTTTTGTATGTTCTGTTTTCGTGGCTTGCCCCACCAAACTGTCCATTCTGTTCTCTTTGCTCTACATCGCAAGTTTTACGCATATCTAAAAATGCAATATGTGTTGTCTCTTTTTTCTTGTTCAGTGTCAAAAGACAAGTTGCAATCGAAGTAGCTTCAAACATTTTATCTGGACACAAAATAACTGATTCTATCAGATTCTTCTCAATAAGATACTTTCTTATTTCTATTTCATTTTTTAGTTCTGAAGTTAATATCCCACACGGAAGAATCATTGAAACTTTTTCCTTGCAGTTATCTAATGCGGTCAAAACAAAAGCATAGTTTGCATTGCTTTCTGGAGGCAACTCACAGTCATTAAAGCGAGGTTGCAACTGTGCAAACGGCGGTATCTTCCACTTCATATTATATGGTGGATTTGAAATACAACTATCTGTCTTTTCTGGCTTAAAATTTTCTGTCTTTTTTACAGAAGAATATTTATCACCTTTCTTTACAAGATAAGTTGCAAAAACTTCATCCTGCAATGCATCGCCATCTACAACAACTGCATCAATATTTCTTGCCGCCAAATTGAAAAGCAAAATCGGAATAACCGTTTTATCGTACTCATAACATACGAATTTCAATTCATTATTCAGATTCCATTTTTGAATAGTCAACGCACCACTTCCGGCACATAAATCATATACAGTGTGTTCATTTTCTGTCCGTACCAGTTTTCCGACAAATTTTGCCAGTGAAACAGGCGTGTAATCCTGCATCTTTACTTTTCTATCGGCAAGGTAATACTGGAAGATCTTCTGTAACCAATCAATAGACAAGTCCTCTACCAGATTACAGAATTTGTCGAAATATTCCGTTTTTCCATTCAGTACAATTTCCATCAAAGAATCTGGAATCTGTTCTGGGCTTTCGATCTTCAACAGTTCTATTACTTTACTGGTGAGTTCTTTTAATTCCATAATTACACTCCTGCATACAAAACTGGTATTCCATCATCCGTCCTTACTCCCATCAGAAGCGGTAACGCTGTCTTAAGAAGCAAGTCGTTCGTTTTCTGTACGTCTCCGGCGGCGGCATACACCGCACTCCATTCCTTTGCACCCGATGCTTTCTGCTGAGGCGTTGCGTAAGATATGGATTCGCTGCCGGATGATATAGAAGTTACAATGCCTGTTGTGCTGCCACCGGGCCCAATTGCGGTTGATGCACCGCTCGCGGCGGCATTGGCAGCATTCTTTTCAGCAAGCTCAATCTGATACATTAATTCAGTCAATGAGCAGACCGCCTTTTTGATACGCTTCTGAGATAGTTCGTTTGTTGGCAGTCCATCCACCAGTCTGTCAAATGTCATTGTGTCCACAAAATCACTGGCTCTTTCTGCCAGTCGTGGGAAGTCGGCTTCTGGCACAACTGAACCGAAATATGAAGTTTTGTAAAATTCATAGTCTGTATAAGCCATGCCAGTTACCTCCTGTGATCATCATTTTGCTGTTACAGTCGCATGCCCGGCACTTAACGCCTTATATGTGCTGTCGCATTCAACCACTGTGATTACCTGCCCTGTTGCTGCGGTAATGTCAGCTTCTCCATCCCACGCAGTCCAGTTCTTCACATTCTGGCCATAATCTACAGTAGTCTCAGATGATGCAACTTTGTACTTATACACATTTCCTGCGCTTGCTTTTGCCGGAGTAATGGTCACTTTTGTATCTCCACTCTTACTTCCCGCTGCGGAATTTACAGTGAGAGTTCCAAGTGTCTGAGTTGCGTTGATAGTTCCAACAGCAATAGCATCAATGTACTCTGCAAAGAGGGTAAGTCCCATGATCGCGAATGCTTCAGACACTGCTGTGTGGTAGTTGCCCTGTGTGTGAAATCCGATCAGATTTGTTTCACCGGATACAGTGTATACAAGACCTGCTCTCGCAAAGTCAGATTCATTCGGGTCAACATAGTAAAGAACGATGTTCTCCACAGGTGTAGCAATAACTGTTCCTCTTGGGATCTCACTGTCGGATAACAGGAAGATTGTGTTAAATCCCAGGAAATCTTTCATATACTGGAAACCGAACTGGTTCTGAATAGTGATATCAGCTGCGCCGATATATTCGTACACATCCAGAATGTTGACAAATCCAACAACTCCAGTCACATTTCTGTGCATCTGCTTAAATTTGTTTTCTACACGACCCTTAGCCATTGCCAGAGCCATCTGGAAAGTAGTTTCCGTGAATGAGAGAGTACCTGTTTTCAGATAGTTGTAAAATCTTTCAGTAACATTGGTCTGAAGCTGGAAAAGGAATTCATCATCGGTCATCTGAACAGCGTTCTCATAACCGTGATCCTTGATTGCTTCGATAGATACACCCTTTGCGTACTTCTCAATGCTCATTTCTGCATAAGGCTTTTCTTTTACAGTGAATTTGCTGTAAGGGATTTCCTCGCCTTCTTTAACATTTCCGTCCTGTAATGTACCCTCTGCATATTTTGATTTAAGAACCGCTCCGGGCGTCTTTTTGATTGGACGCATGATACCAAGGATTTCACGTAAGTGTTCCCAGTTTCTTTCGAATCTGGTAACAAAGTCAATCTCACGTGCTGTGACCTTGATATCATTTGTCATAATAAGATTGGATTTTGCTGCCATAAAAAAAGTCCTTTCTACCCATAATTGTTAAGGTATTGGGTTAGCGGCTATACTCTGGTGTATAGTCGGTGTAAAAAAATCACTGGAATAACTGGATATTCTGAGCAATTGCAGCCTGTCTCTCAGACGGGTCTTTAATTGCTTCGATATCTTTCTTTGTCATGCTTCCCGGTGTCTGTTGCTGTCCAACATGAGTAGTAAACCTTGCCTGATTCTGCTGAGCCTGTTGCTGAGATTCATCCACAAAAGCGGATGCGTCAGTCTGTTTCATCTGCTCAATCAGATCATTCAGTCCAAGTATCTTACCATTTTTCAGCTTTAATCCAGCTTCTTTGATGTCTGCCATGACTGACCTTTTTGCAGCCTCACTGGAAAATTTAACATCATCAAGTGCTGCTTTGAGTGCGTCTGAAAAATCGCGGTCATAGATCTTCGCATTGAATTCTTTCTCTGCGTCCTCAGCCTTCTTCTTCCATCCAGCAAGCTCTGTCTGAATGTTCGCCGGGTCGATACCGTCAAACCCTTTCAAGGTTTCCTCTGCTGTCTCGGCACGTTCTTTCCAGTTATCTCGTTCTCCCTCAACTTTTAACAGAGTTTTTGCAACTTCCTTGGCGTTCTTATAATTCTCAGAAAGCGCCTTTTTCACATCTGCTTGTTTATCCTCCGGGATTTCAATTCCAAATGATTTTAATGTGTCAATAAGTTTCTGCATATATATCCTCCTGGTCGTGTTTATTGACCTGCCGCCGCAGGTAAATGGATTAAGCCAGTTAGACCACTGGCAAGGTAATGGGAAAGATAGGAATTAAACCTATAATGTTTACCACGAGGGGACGGATTTACAGTCCGCCGTAACACCGCCAATCGTTACCGCTTTCCCAGAAGACACCTTTTCGGGACTATTTGAATTAAATTCCAGTCCACAGGATAAGGATAAACCTATAATGGAATGAAAGGAATCGAACCTCTGGCACGCTATATGTAAGCTGCTCTACCACTGAGTTACATTCCACATAACCCGGATTCCCGGGTTAGCAAGGTATTTATCGTGTTATGCCTGCCACTATCCGACTTTCACGGAAATGTTGATTCATTTATAAGGAGGTGTTACCAGTCAGTCGAACTGACTAATGAATATGCCGGAAATTGCATCCGCTTTTCAACCTCCAGATTCCGCTCAAATCTGTTTCTATTAAGGACATATTCACAAAGAAAGGAGGACATGAAACGAAAAAGAAAACAAAAACTTCTAATCAGCAAGCCCTACAAGGTCACCACACCTTGCAAGATTATAGTATCACATTCTAAAAAAAAAGTTGTCCCCACATTTTACCAAATCAAAGCATATTTCTTAACTTATCAACGTATCTTTTAACAAGATCACGTTCTTCCCGACACTCCGCATCCTTGGACATATCGCTCATTTCTGTTGTGAGTTCGTCAAGATGTTCTTCCAGAGCGGCGAGCATCTTCCTCTTGCAGTCTTCAGACTTGCCGGAACGATAGCTTTGCTTCTGCGTCATGTAATCGTCATAAGCATCCCGTCCATCAGAACGGCTGTAATGACCTCTGACATAATGTTCACCACGTCTGGTATAAGAACTGCCTCTGTCGTAATCCGGCATCATTCTGCCGTCATTTGCGCTGTATCTCCCCATACTGTCACGTTTTCTTCCACGTTCGCTGTAATCGTCATTGTATCCACCACGCATCTCATCAAGGACAGTGTTGTAATACTCCACTTTCTTGTCCCAGTACTGCGTATTCTTGATATCTTTATACATATCAATCAGTTTGTATGTCATTTCCAGATTTCCGGTAGTCAGCCCATTATCAGCGATTTTAGACAGTTCGTCTTCAATTCTTGCACATAAGTCTTTAATATCTCTCATAACTGCACCTCCTACGCTTCTCTAGTCACGACAATATTTGCGTTCGCAACAGAAACAGCCTGATCGCTTGTGTTCTCTACTGCGATATTAACACAACATCCACGAGGTACATCAATATAGATGCCAGAGGACACATTGTTGTACTGGTCTACTGCTGCCGGCGTGGAAATCATCTGAGAAGAAAGAACCGGTTCGCCAGAGATTGCAATAGCCAGAGAAATAGCTCCGACAGTACCGCCTGTTGGAATTGCGATATTGCCAGAAAAATCCACAAAGAATCTCGCTTTGCACTGGTTAGTCAGTCCTCTCAGAGTGATGATTCCGCTTCCTTCTCTGTGCTGAATGCAGTTAGAGCCTTTAACTGCTGTGTTTGAAAATACTACGTTTCCATTTGCTGCTACAGTCTGAGCAGCTACATTTGTAAATTCTGCCATAAAAATACTCCTTTCATATCACAAAAAGGACAGGTTCCAGCCTGCCCCTCTGTGTAATACGGCATAAGCCGACATCCGAAATCAATCGAAAGATACTCTCGATATGAAGTTATCAGCAATTACATCCAGTGTTGCATCCACATCCGTAATATGTGTTTGGGTTAGGAACCTGATATGCCGGAATCGGTGCCGGATTAATTGCGTTAATGAGCTGCTGTGTCTGTGAAGCCATTGCAGTTGTAAGAAGTGCAGACTGGCGATCCTGAGATGCAGCACGTCTGAGGTCATTGTTTTCAGCCTGGAGATTGGATATCTTCTCGTTGCACAGGTAATCAAGGATTGCCCTTGTTCCGGCGTTCTGGCTGTCGATAATGTCTCTTGTGTTACTGTTCATGGTGTTCTGCAATGCACAGGTATTCTGTGCCATGTTATAGTTTATGCCCTGGATTGCTTCTCTGGTTTCACAGCAGCAGTTTGCAAGCTGTGCCTGGAGTGCATTGGTATTCTGCATATTTGCTACAGTGTCAGCGTTAATAGCCTGCTGGATACCGAAGCCAGTCTGCATGATGTTGGTGTTGATTCCGTTAAATCCGGTAAGCATACCATTATTCATGGCATAGAAGCCATCACAGAGACCATTGTTGATTCCGTCAAGTTTGCTAATCACAGCGGAATTATCAAATCCTCTCTGAATATCTGCCTGAGTAGCTGCTGTGGCTGTATATCCGCCGCCGTTGCCATTATTGCCCCAGCCGTTGTTTCCCCATCCACAGAATACGAACAAGAAAAGCACGATAAGCCACCATGCGCCATCTCCACCAAACATGCCGTCATTATTTCTACTGTTTCCAGTAGCAGCGGCAATATCTGCTAAGCTATAATTTCCATCCATAGTTATAATCTCCTTTTTGTGTATTTACATCAATCTGGCCAGATTGTAATGTACTATTTCATGTTATTCAGCAGATTCTGAAACTGCCCTGCCATCTGCTGAACCTGGTTAAGCTGTTGCTGAGAAATCTTTCCAGACTGTAACATCTTCTCAACTTCCACTTTCGGGTCTCCCTTAAAATTCTGCTTAAACTGCATAAACTGCTGTATCATCTGCATTGGTCCGTTTCCCTGTGGCATCCCGCCACCAAGCGCGTTAAATAGTGGATTACTCATCTGCGTTTCCTCCCTTGACTGCTGATTCCTGTGCGGTATTAGCCCTAACAGGTTCAGAAAAAGAATTTAATCTACTTGCTATAGCGTCGAATTTGGCTTTTAAATCGTCGTATTCCTTTCTGGTGACGTATTTACTGTCCATACTCTGAACAGGCTGTTTAGGCGGCATCTGAGCGCCCACCTCATGGTATTCAAACGTCCGTAATGGTTGCGGCATACCGGAAACGTCTGTGGATTTTATATAGAATTTTTCTGATTCTGAATCCATCAGCAAAACGCTTGTCCCTGGTGCTACCAGATAGGATTTTGCGCCGACTTCGCCGGATACCCACAGGATGCCATTATTGTTCTGCTGCTGTTGTACTGGTTGAGCTGGAATCTGGACAGGTTGTTGCTGAAATTGATTCATCTGTCCCGGAACGCCAAAGCTATATTGATAAGGATTGTTATATAATGCCATCTTATACACCGCCTTTCTGATTATATTTTTGCACAGGAATATTAATCTAAGAAGTTCAAAAAAGTATCAAAAAAGTATTGACGCGTCACCCATTGAGTGATATTATAATATCAGAAACAAGGAAGACGTAAAATTAAGGAGGAGTAAAAAGATGTATAAGGATTATCGTTATATTAACGCCGGACAGAATGAGATTTACAGATATGGTCATAAGGCTGTAGAAAAAGTTCAAGCTTGTCTAGCGCCTAACGAGCAGGGATGGTTGAGTATTCCTGTTGATGGTGGCAAATATTGGACTATTGGAACCAGTGAAGGGAAATATGGAGAATTTGCCAAAGTAAAAGATACGATTTTTTCCGTAAACAATGCGGGCTACATGTACGCAAAAGTGGACAGCCCAAAAGGTGAAAAATTTGTGGAAGCAATCAAATTTATGATTGCTGAAATGAATCGAATAAACCAGGAAAGATTGGACGCGTTAAAAGATGGCGAAGAGGAGGAAGAAGAATGAAGTTTAAAGAAATTCGTTCATTTTCCGGATTAAGCCAACAGGCTTTTTCCGAAAAATATAAGATTCCCAAAAGAACAATTGAAAACTGGGAGGGTGGTAAAAGAAATCCACCAGAATACGTAATTTTATTGCTTGAAAGAGCTGTAAAAGAAGATTTTGTATAAAAGAAGGAGGGGTAAATCACCTCTCCTTTTAGCACACTTTGATTATTTTATTGTTCACCCTCCGGCTTAATCGTTTCGCCGTGGATATACTCACGTTCATCTGCTCAGCGCAGTATTCAAGAGTGCGTTCCTGACATCTCAGCCGGAACAGTTTTTCCTCATCCGGCGTGAAATTACACTCTATCAAGAACCTGTCTATATCTTTCTTTGTGAACACATATAATTTCATGAGCATACCCCTTACTAATGCTAACGCTGATTCTGCGCAAGATAATTTGTAAGCTTCTGTTTTGTTTTTTTTAACTCTTCCACATTATTCCCACTAATCTGACTATCCAGCATGGTTGATAGCACTTCCAGAATCAATGAATCACGCTCCGCGATCCTCTGAAGACTCTCGTAATCTCGCTTATCATGTTCTTCCAGTGTCTCAACTCGCTTGTTGAGTCGGAATGCCGGAGTAATCCACTTAAGAATTACGGCCACCGCTCCTCCGACAATAGACACTCCTCCGCAAATTGAGAGGAATACTTGTACAAATTCTGATATGCTCATTTAGCTACTCCTTTTCCCAGTAATATACCGGGATTTCATTACCACTATCCCATGTATCGAAATATTTGCCCTCTTGTACCGTCACCACATGACCATCTATGCAGAGAATGTACGTGCCTGTCGGATGGTCTGTGCAAAAGTCATTGACTGTATAGATATATCGCTCTGATTGTTCAATCAGTTTGCGTCTGTATCCATGCTTATAGAGATATGCTCCCCAGACATAATTTGCACTCGGCATATCTGACAGAGTGCACGCCTGTATCATTAATCCGGCGAATACCGTTTCCCAGTCGAAGCCAGTTGCTTTGCATATTGCTCGGACAACGCAATCTCCTGTTCTCTTATCCTTAACAGGATTTGGATTATAATATTCCCATCTGTCCATCAGTCAATCCCCTTTGCTGTCTTATATCGTTTTGCCGCTCCTCTGGCTTTTGCGGCATTCTGGCGGTTCCACTTAGCAATCATAAGGCGGTCTTGCAGTTCCCTCAGGTCGTTCTGCTTGCAATAATCCTTGTATGCAGTATTTTGTTTCTGCAAAAGATAAGATTTCCGGTCAAGGTCTTGCTGTAATGCGAATTTTGTCTGTTCGTCCTTGCAGTTATCAACCGCCGCTTGCATTCCAAGGACTTCTCGCTTCGTTTTGCGGATTCTTCGTTCATAAGTACGTTGTCGTTGTTCCCTTTCGTACTGTTTGCCTTTGTTGGCTTTATCCTGCGCTGATAGTTCTGCATAGGGATTAAATTCCCCGTCACTTGCCCCAAAGCTATGCCGACAGTTAACTCCTGACAGTCCGCTTGCTGTTCCGTATCCGGTCAATGAGAACGGTGGAAATTTCTTGCTCTTGCCAGAGCGAGAGTATATCTTTCCTTGCCACCATGAGTGATTGCCTGGATTCTCGCCGCCATCACCTGTTCTGGCTCCCATGTGAGCACTGACCAGAACTAAATCCCAGCCCATTTCTTCCATGCGTTTGAGGGATATATCTCCAGTAGCCTGAGCCACGCCAGTTCTAACAGAACGTGCGACTGCTGTTTCGATAGTGTCACGCCTGCCGGATGGATATGTGACCGTAACACCATCACTCACAACGTTATTAACCGCCTCTTTGATGGCTTGCGTATAGCCAACTGTTCCAGTCATCACATGATTATATGCAAGGTCACATTGCTCGACATAGAGTCTTTGAGCGGCACTTGCGGTTGTTCTTGTGAAGTTCCGCCACTCTCCCATAGTCGCAAACATATTTCGCTCCATGAGTCTTATCATAGCTGGCGACTGTTCGAGCGGTACAGGACTTAATCCTGCCGCCTTGTATACTTTATCATCATAGTTCATTGCAGTGATTCCGGCATCTTCAAACGCTTCAAGAAGTTCCCGCTGTTCACGTTTGGTGTATTTGGATAATTCTGTCAGAATGTCCTCTAACAGTTCACCGGATTCCTGTAGCGTTCTGATTCTCCACGCATCGGCATTAGTCAGAATATAATCTTCACCTCTGCCAATTCTTGTCATCATTCTCGACATAATCTCAGAGATGATATACTGATGCAATTCTTCCGCAATCTGCTCACTGCCCTCTGTAATTTGCCGTAAATATTCTGGGCTTAACATAACTATTCATCTCCAAACAATTTTGGCTCGTCTGGCTGAGCTTCTTTGACCATTGCTTTCGCTTCGGATTCTGTCATATTTTCGAATTTGACATAATACATCCAAGGAGGACAGTCACCCTGTAAGCGATACTTCCACCAATTGTCTCGGTCTCTCTCATAAGAATATGCCATTTCGCCAAAGTTGCACTGAACTTTATATGCACCGACTGGAGCCAATCCATATAAATCTGCATATACGCTCAACGCATATACTACTTGTTTTATGCTTTTGTCTAATTGGTCTCTTACGTCCTTGATAAATTGTACAGACCTCTGTTGTCCTGCTTCTACCTCTGTGGCTGTTTGTATTCCGCTTTTTTCATTAAATACAAAATATCCATTAGAGAATCCGACCTTATATCCAATCTGTCCAAGGAGGGCGTTTATGCCGCTTATACGGGTATCTGTGTTGAGAATTGGATTGATTTCCTGGTAAAACTCTTTTTCATCCTGTCCGAATACATTTTTTACATAATCCGGCAAGCTCATTTCTGAACATCTATGTTCCATTGCCTGTGGTGTCATAGTGGAAACAGGTGAACCGCTCGGCATCAACAATCTGTCATCTGCTAAAACAGTCCGCTTAGAATCAAGAATTTCTTTTGCATTTCGGCTATATGCAATGTCCAGATCTTTCAGCTCTTCGATAGCTTCTGCAAATATCGGTAAGCCGAGTGGTGTACTGATATCTACATTGTTAGCTTGCGGTGTCCGCAGTACTCCGTACAGAGGCCCGTCCAGCTTCTCACCGTTTGCCTTGAGTATCGGCGGCGTATCTGCCATTAGGTCAGCCCATTTGGTCTGTTTAAGGTCAATCTTATCACCGATTGACTGAGGGGATTTTGATACATAAGCTCTGTTGGAAACGTAGTACGGATAGGTCGTCACGCCATCTATTGTGGTCTCAACAAATCTATGATATTCAAGCCGTGTATAGTATTTCCGTCCAACAGTATACGAATCCTTAAATATAATCCCTTTAATCTCCTGATTATCGTAATCCACGATCATCACATCTGCTGGAGTAAATACGTCAAGGCTCTCGCCGTTCGGCTTAACGAACACTGTTCCATAAGCACAGCCATATTCTACCCAGTGCCGGATTTGAAAATATACCTTGTCAATCTGCTTCTGTAGCCATGCCGCCCTTGCAGAACCATCTATCTGAATGCCGATCGCCAATGTTGCAAGTCTGGCAGTCTCAGAACACACAGATTTAGCAAAATTAATCGTCTTGATGTTATTCTTATCATCTAACCAGTATGGAACGCCTCGATATATGTTTGCACATTTATTAATCAGTGATTCCATCTCTGGGAACTCTGCTGCCTGGATGTTAAAGTCCTCTTCGGCTTGTTTTTTGAATATCATGTTAAACCACCTTTTTAGTGTTGTTATAAGTCCCATTTAGTCACCTGCTGCTATCTTCTTTCCGCACATCGGACAATAATTAAGGTCAAACGGTCTGGAAGTAATGCTTCCTTTTCGGTCTTTCATGTACATGTACAACATGCAGCCGTATATATATTTGTTCTTCTTGCGTTCTGGATTATCATGGCATTCTTTCCAAGAAGCTAATTCGTCACAAAATTTACACATTATGCACTATGTCCTCTTCTCATCGACAATGGACTTGTGGCGTATCTAAGGGCGTCTATATAATGATCGTTGCCATCTGGATAATCTGCAATCACTTCTCCATTGCTATCTACTTCATGTTCATAATTGATAATTTCCTTGTATGCTCTAGGCGTTCGTGCCGGATCAATGACTAATGTTCGGCACTGTAACCACTCAAAAGTATATTTGCGGCTTCCCGGTGTAACAATGGCCCTACGTGCTGGAAGCCCTGCATCTCGGAAGTCAATAATACTTTCTTCTTCATCAACTCCGCAAGATATTGAATAATCATCATATCCTTTTTTCTTTATCTGGTTAGCCATTTCCTTGTTTCTTATCTTGGAGCCTCCAAGTTCGTCTAATAAAAAAACTTTTTCCTGATTAGGAACATAAGCTACACGGAGAAATGCTTTAGGATCTGGATACCACCCCCAGTCCTGTCCCTGGTAGATACTTTGAAAGCTCTGAATCTCTTCATCTGTAATTTTTCGAATTTCTAACAGTTCGAAAATATTTGTTCCAAGTCCAACAGGAAGACCGAGATATTCATGGTCGTAAGCTCTCTGATTTGTTTTCTTCAGATGCTCTGCATCATCAATAAATTGCTGACCAAGCCATTCAACAGGAACTGATCTATAATCGCTCTTGTGTCTGTAGCTGTCAACTCTCGGTTCCTCCACATACACGTTCGCCCAGTTGCTCCGGCTGATCGGTGGATTAAATGTCTTAAATACTTCAAATTTGCTTCCACCACGAAGTACAGACTGTTGAACTGTACGGATTTCTTCAATTCCGGCAAACTCATCAAGCTCCTCAAACCAAAGGTACTTGAAATATCCTTTTTTTACTTTTATGGACTTTGTTTTCTTAGCTTTATCCAGTCCTCTGAATATGATCTTTTGTCCTGTTGGCTTATACACATATTGCATAGGACTTAAACTGTCAGCCCATAAATCACTTGCTCCAAGCGCATCAATTCCCCATGCGATCTGTTCATACACAGATTCTCTGAGCGTATTACCGACTTTCCGAAAGATTACAGCATTTGACATTAAGCCATTCTCTGCATCCTGCATCATCTGAAACGGAATCATGCCGCCTACAAAAGATGATTTTGTGGATCCACGTCCACCGTACAGATCATAGTAAGTGTGTTTACCATCTAAAATATCCCAAAACACATTGTAAAATGCTGGTGCCACAATCTCATTCAGTTTGATAGCGTTACTTTCCATCCTGTTTCTCCGGTCTTGGAATATTGTTCACAATCGTAATCTTTCCGTCTCCGAAATCATCATTTTTCTTGTCAGCGTCCCAGCCCTTGAAGTTGTTTCTAAGGCTAAACTGAGCACCATTGGAACCGTCACGATCAAACAATCTTTCCTCTGCGTACTGCTCTACCATACTCTTCGCGCGCGTTATCGTGTTACAAAATTCCTCTTTTCCTTGATATCTTAATAAATCCAATCTACTTGTAAATCCTAATGCAAGAGCTAAACCAGTTACTGTTGGAGGCTTTCGATTAATAACCACCGGATTTCCAAATTTATTCAATACAGTTTTTCCATTATCATCTTTTAATATTTCACCTTCACATTCTTTGAAATATGTGTCAATTTTTTCTTCAATTTCGTTCACCGTCTTATATATTGGTGGTCTCCCTACCTGTTTTCCCACGTTCTCACCTCCAAACAAAAATTCTGCCACATACGGTACATAGCTATAGATATATACTATATTACCATACATGGCAGAAAAATTTGTCCCCACATTTTAATATTAATTGTAATATTATATTTCTCTTAGTTTTCTTAGCGTATCATAAAACATAGCCATTGCCTTGCGCTTGTATGCATAGAAATCATCTCGCTTTGCCGGTATGTATTTTGTCTTCATGATACGGTCATAGGATTTGTTTGTTACAATAGATTCATACACCAGAAGTTCAATCCCTGGAGGGCAAGAGCTTATGCAGCAGTGTAAAATATTGTGTCTCTGCTCTGGTGTAGCTTTCTGACATATATCCTTTAAACGGTTAATATCTTCTGGATATACGCCAAAATCAACAAGTGACTTTTGCCTGGTTCGCATATCATCACTCCTTTTTATTGTTATTTACGCTTGCCACCAAAATGTGCAACTAAGAAAATAGCGCCAAATACTCCGAATATTATTCCAAATGTAAATGCTATTAAACTATCAATCATTCTTTTTTTATTTCCTCTCTTACCATCTTCAACTTAAACCATGGAACATCTGGGTATGAGATCTCAAACTCTTCTTTTCCATCCATCTGATTTAAGAACCATTCAAACACGGCACCTATTGCCATATCGGTTACATCTTTTTTCTCGCCTACCCATAAACCTTTTTCTTCATTTACATTTCCATAGTAGATAGTATTTGTAATAGGGCTAGCACCCATTGCTTTGATAGTTTTACTTGCCATTCTGCATCTCCTCCAACTGTTTTACTGCTTTTCTATAATCCCTATTCGCAGACCGGAACATCATCAAGAGTATTTCAGATACAGGCCTTGTCCGATTTCTTCGCTTTGCTTTTTTGATGCATGTAAGATCATTTGCTTCCGGTACATATATTCCTACATAATGTGGAATTTCAATGGATACCGCAGCGCATACATCTGCCGGCATAACTAGATAGTTATAATCGCCAACAAAATTCAGCCCATGACCAGAGTGAAAATCTTCAGCTGATGATTTAACCTCATAACAATAGCAGTCACCTTTTTCTATCCCGGACACGCTATTATTCACCGGCACGAACCGCATATAATCCACCCTTACCGCATGATCTGTCGAATAATCGAATGTCACTTCCTTAGCCCAATAAATACGTGGATCATTGTGAGGATTGATTTTCTTTTCGATCATTGCTGATAGTTTTGCTGTAATCTCAGATCTTGTCATTTCTTCATCTCCTCCAACTTCCTCTCAGCTTCTTCACGGGTGAGAAATACGGTTTTGCCAAGTTCACTTACCTCGACATCTGTCGCATTAGTACACCAATCAGTAGGGTCTAAATCTTGTTCTGGGTCTGGACTTCTGTAAGGGAATAACTTTTCATCTGTTGCGAGCGTAATGTAGGCTTTTCCGCTTAACGGGTCAATTCCCAATCCACAATGCACGCATTCAATAATTTCATAATCATAAATAAGATAAACGAAATCTCCTGATCGTGAATATGCTTCTTTACACGGCAATCTCGCAAGCAATCCCTGTTCTTCTAAATCTTCATATTCTGCAAGTTTTTCTGATGCCTTTATATAATCATGGTTTTTAACCCACACATTTGATTCTCCGTCTGGTGTAATATCATATCTTTCTGTTAATCTCTCCATCTACTTCACCTCTTAAAAAGACATATCTTCTAAATGCTCATAAATTTTATGTGGAATAAAACAAATTGCCATAAGTACAAATCTTAATATTGCTATCGGAATCTCTGCCAACAAACACAATATGCACCAAATACATGCCAGCTTATTTCTTCTCCACCATTCCACTGGTTTTCTTGAAACATTTCCGTCCGTATCTATTAATGCTTCAAAGGCAATTTTGCTAATTTTTATCATCTACTTTATATCTCCTTTCTCAATCCATTTCCACCAGAGAATCACATATACTGTTCTTTTAAAAAATAATCCGTAACGCTCTTTTTGGATTGAATCAAAATTCTCTCGTCCAATTTCCATTGCTCTTTTCCGTGCCTGATCTAATGTTTTGCACGGCTCTTGACACAAAAACCACATGATTATTCCACCTCTCCTGTAATTTCTCTCAAACAAGCATTCCAGCCAACCGCAATAATATCTTTTTGTGATTCTACATTGTCGATTGGAACGATATACTCTTTTTTCTCCGGCAGTGGCTTCAGCGGACACCAATCAGGTCTTGATTTGCTTTCACAATCATAATGTTCTTCTGCCATCAGAATTATATCATAATCTAAACAGTCAGCTAATTCACAACATCCCTCACATTCAAGATTTCCACAATATTCAGTTCCAAACGGGCAGTCATAACAATTTTCTGGTGTATCAATCACTAATACTAATTTACTCATTCAACTCCACCGCCTTTCACAATTTCAACCGCCGTTCGCATGGTATCCTCATACCCATCGTAGTATAGCTGTAGTCCACCAGCTTCCAGAATTTTGTCATTTGCTTCATCCGCCAGCTTCTCCAACTGCTCCACAACCTTATCCAGATCAAAAGCTGTCGGCTGTCTGTTAACACAATCAATAAACTCTTTCTGGTCAGAGCTAATACTTGTGCCAATTTCCCAAATTTTAATGTATTTGATTAATTCGTCTGCATCAATTAAACGCATTTATTCATCCTCCCACATTCCCAACAACCGCATCCTCTCATACAGTACAGCGACGGTCTTGCGTCTGTATCCGTAGAAGTCTTTCGGGTTCATCGGGATATATCTTTCTTTGCTGATTTTCCTGTAACTTTTCCGGTGTAGGATATTGTCGATAACCATATCCGCTATCACCGTGTTCTTCGGGCAAGCTGACAAGGCAGCACCGGAAAGCAGGTATCCGTACTCTGCCGGGAAGTCTTTCAGCATCGTATTCAGTTTTTCAATGTCTTCAGCCGGAATACCGTAGTCTTTCAGCTTTTTATTCCTTGTCAGCATACCGTTGCTCCTTTCTAATCGTCTGGGTGGTGCTTGTCGTACATGATCGCCACACATGCAAGACCAACCACTCCGAATATGGTTCCAAGGGTGAATCCTAATAAGAATGTAATCATGTTTCTTCCTCCTTAACATAATCTTCGCAATCTTCTATATATTCGTAGCTATCCATAGTGTCGCACCGGTTATCGCAACCGCCTTGTTTTTCACAGCAGATGCAGCACTGTGTTTCACCGTCCGGACACTCTAATTTACAATATCCCATTCAGTCCTCCTTATATGGTTCTGGAAGTGACTTCCAGGCGATAACTTTGTACATCTTTGTTCCTCCATGCCCATCTGAATATTTATCCCATTCAAGATACCCATATTTCTTTTCATTCCAGTATCCGGCATCACCAAATTTTAAATAATTTGCAATTCCAAAAAGTGTTTCGGGTGTTCCATGGACTTTTTCAAGAGTTACAAGGCACTCTTTTTCGTCTTCCGGCAATCTCTCACTGACTGGAATCCAACCGTTTGATTTTTCATCAACTACTAATGCTTCGCAGATTTTATTAAGCATAAAATTCGCATCTTTGACAGAAAGATAATTTAGTCCACATGTTTCATTTAAAATTTTTCTGATTTTGGCAATTTCACGTCTTACGCCACTGCATCTCATACTTCCACCTCCTCGTAAGTTTTTCTGAATATATCTGGCTTACACGGATAAAATTCACCGTGAACACCGCGGATGATATAATCACCAATATTTGCAAGATGTTCGCCCTCTAATGTCTTAATAACCAATCCACCCGGAACCTTCCAATGGTCAATATAGAAATTTTTACCTTCTGCCGCCATGTACTGGTCTGTACACTGATAGTCCGTCAGGAAATCGAACATTTCTCGATGATTTGTACCAGTCCACTGTACTGCATCAATTACAACTGGTTTCTTTCTGTACTTCATACTTCCACCTCCGAATCCTCTGGCATCTGGAACGTCATTCCATTTTTGAGCATTTCTCCAAGTTCTCCCGCATGTGCTTTGTTTTCTTCCGTTTTTGGCTTCATACTTAATATCCTACATACTTCTGGAATTACATATTTTGTGTATTCCGAATCTCCATAGGCTTCCTGGATCATATCCAGTACTTTCATGGCTTTTGCTCTAGTGGAATATTCGGATATAACGCAACGGCTTTCAGAGCTTCCAGCGGTAAGTTCAACTCCACCATTTATATCCGTAACGTTAATAAAAAAAACATTATCAATATTAATTACTGTTGATTTATCCTGACTTCTGATTAACATTTTGTGTCCTCCTTGTAATCCTCGACCGCAGATTTAAGTTTCTCATAGAAATTAATTCTTTTTCTTAGCGTATTTAATTCATTATCGTATTTTTTTAAAAATACTTCCTTTGCTTTTTCATAATCAGGTACATCTAGCACAACCACTTTGCTATATTCGCGAATGAAATTGCCTATTGATTCTTTTTTATAAACGAAGCGTAGATTCCGTCAGGGAATTTAGTTACTGGTTTGTATGTCTTCGGCTTTTCTATTACTTCACATTCTTCAAGGCGAAGATTCCATTTGTTTGTTTTTTCTGTCAATGTCCAAAATGTAGAAATACAACTTCATTTTTCCATCCTCACTTTCCCCATGTAAGCAACTGGCACGCTATTGTGCAGTGATACATGATTAATCGGTCTCTACCTTTGAATAACTCAATCTATACGCCCTCTGCTCTGTCGGATCCTCGCTAACGAGCAATCCGTTGTCTAAAAGCAAATTAAAGTGTTTTCTGGCAGTAGCCATTGAAATGTCTAATCCATCTGCGATATTTCTTGTGGACGGCATATAGCGGTGTTTACGGTAATATTTCAAGATAAAGTGATATATCGCTTTATACATCTCCTGTCCCTCTTTGTGTTTGCGCTCTGTATTGTATTTCCCCATCAATAGCACCTCGCTTAATCGTTAATTCGGAATCTCAAATCAAGATTCAGCTCCTCTTTGATTGATCTTCTGTAATCCTCCCAGGTTGCCATATCATCCATCAGATAATCAGCCCCCCTGTCCATGCCGTCCATAAACTTCTGGCAGCGTTTCTGTCCAAATCCGAAATCATCATGCAAAACGGCAATTCCAAGGATTGTAAATGTATCAAGTGTCATTTCTTTAATCTTCTGTGCAGCTTTATCCAGGTCCTTACTGGCTAAAGAGGTATGTACTCCTGTAATGCCCCGGAATTTTATTTCCCTCTCCAGCGCTTCTACGCCACCATCTCTAACAATTCTGAGTGCCAGGTCAAGACCATCCTCTCTCCCTCGCTCATACTCCTTCATTTTGTTCATTGGTTTATCCTCATTTCTCTCTGCTTGGAATCCAAGAGACTCTCTAAGGCATTTATGCAATCTTGGATAAACTTTTTATCGTGTTTATCCGTGCAAATACCACTAATCTCCCCAAGCCAAATTAATTTATCAGAAGCTTGCTTGGAATATTCATCTGTAATCTCTACTGAATAGAATTCTTTTATAGCTTTCCAGTATTCTGTTAGAAACTTTTGTATGATAGGAATATCTTTTGCTTCTACTTTCATCCTCCATCTCCTTTATATGTAACCTATTTAAAAAAATCGGTTTCATTTGGGTTACAAAAAAATCCAGTGTTTATGCAAGTTTGAGGCGTTTGCAACCGTGTAACCGTGTAACTCACACATTTCCTATATAGGAGAAAAAAATAATTTCATTCTCATATTTTTATTTTTCTCTCTATATATATACGTTCTGAAAAGTTACAAGGTTACTCGGTTACAAAATTAATCGAATACCGGATCCGATATCTGGAACAAACTCGCCTTTTTTTGCTCTTCCAGGTATCCATCAAGATCATTCACCACTTTCAAACAGCAAAACTTTTTTGGATTCCTGCTTTCTGACTCTCTTTTCAGGACGTTACCGTACTTATTGTTGGAAATAATAAGCCCCATTTTCATGCCCCATGAAAGAAACGCTTTTTTTGAATATCCGCCATTTTTGCAGATGTTATTGAGCGCAGTGGGATAGAAATACACTAACCGGTTCATTTCTCCATCTTTTTCAATGGGATCTCCCCATTTTTCACAAGGTGTATCAACGTCAAAACGCTGCTCATTCATAGAAATCATATCCACCAGGTACTCATAACAACGTTCATTCGGGGATACATCCGATACATCAGCAAGCGTGTTTTTGGCATCTTGTATATCAATATACTGCATGTCCTTGAAAAGCATATCTGTGGCGATTCTATCCGCAGTCAGAACAATTGATAAGGAAAGTAGCTGCTTATCCGTTTTATCGTCTGATGCGATTTTTTTCAAAATCTCCTGCTGGATATTTTTGATCTTATCAACACTCATTTCTTCCAGCGCCGCCACGAAGTCTTTCCCGGCAAAGCCATAGTTTTTTTTTAGAATATCAATGGTATTTTGCGGATTGTCGAACAGCTTATCATGCGTGCATTCTACTTCAAGGATACGGTTTACAGCGCCGCCCTGGTTCACGTAGGACTGCAATGGATACTCACCGTTTGTGAGGATACACAACTTCCACACGCTTTCTCTTGTCAACCCAAGTTCTTTGTTGGATCTGGTTTTTCCTTGGCCGGAACATAGATCATAAACGATTCGTTCAAAGTTTTCCTCAATCTTCTTATCCTTCTGGCTTGTATCATCAAGGATAAGGGGAAGATTATTAAGCATGTCAGCTTTTACTTCCAGGCCCACATCCGAACTCTTGAAGTTGCCTATATACTTGTTTTCGGACGGATCCGCCCAGACTGAAGCGGCCAGCATGTGGGTAACAGACTTTCCGTTTCCGGTAAGACCCCATAAGTCGGTGAAAAATGGAAGCGCATCCAGTGGCTTAATCAGAACACTAGCGAAAGACGCTGCCAGCATAAACTTAATTTCGAATTTATCCTGCTGCCTGATCTTTTTTACATGCTCATACCAAGTTTCCCTATCTCCTTTTACCCGAATGGCTTCAAAAAGCTGCCTGAACTTCACATCCCCATCGAATATGATTTCCTCGCTGTATGGCAAGAAACCGTCTCCAATCCATCCAAGCTTTCCAGACGAATATTGTATTTCTATGTACTCATCGTTCAGGTTTTCCACGTCCGATAAGTACCTTACAAGGTGCTTGGCAGTTTCTGATGTTACAGCTATCCCATTCTTGGATAACCCTACAATCTTGGATGCAGTTGCTACGACATCTTTTGGAACAATAATCTCTTGCCATCTATTGTTACGTTTAAAGGCAATTTTTATCTGTTCTTCACCTGTCTGAATATTTTTTAGGCGTTCAACCGGCAATATAGGGTGATAGCAAGCCCTAACATCTGTTATTCCAGTAGTAGAATTCCAAGTGCAAATTCCATCATCTGCTGCAATCCAGTTTCCGCAGGCCATTCTATCGTAGGGACTATCCGTGAAGTTCGTATAGTGTTCTACAAGGCTGGCTTCTTTTGATTGCCTCCGGATATCTTCCTGTTCTTGCCTTTTTATATCTTTTTGCACTTTTTTGTATGCGTTTACCACGCTTGTAAACTCCGTTTTACACCTCAATTCAGATGCTCGAAGCGCAAGGCTGGCCAACAGTTCAGCCCTGTAAATCTCATCCTCCTGATTGAACACCTCATCCAGCACTTCCCGAGACATGATGGATTTCGAATCCAACTTGTTCAAAGGAACCATCTATATCACCTCTTTTCTAATACGGTATATTATTCAACTCCCCATGCAGGTATAGTACTTTTTGAAGTGCGTTCCATGCCTCACACCATCTGTCAGAAAGAGGACTCCATCGCTCGATTTCTGCCCGATAAAAGTTAATATCAGACAAGCATTCTTGCAACTCAGCCTTTTTCTTCCGTTCTTCCTTTTGTCTCATTTCCATCTGCTTCTGATGGTGATATATCGATATTCTGGAAGAGAAATTTGGCTTTTGGTAAGTTCCTCCAAGTATGGTAAAAGCTGTCTTAAAATCGCAATTATCCATGTTCTGAACGAATGTAAATATGTCACCAGTCGCACCACAACCGAAACAATAATAGCTGTCTTTATAGATTTTCATAGATGCAGTGCGGTCCCCATTATGAAAGGGACACTGAATAAATCCTACTCTGTTCGGAACCATGCCATATCTGCTCAGAACATCCCTCATGCTATTCTGTTGTTTAATTGTTTCTTTATCCATTTGACAGAATCTCCATTATCCGTTTCCCAGTGTCTTTTTTGTCGCAGAATAGAAATTCAACGCCATATTTCCGTTGCATTGTGCAGAGAATCTTATACAGAACGTCCCCGTGCATAACTTTCTGTTCCTGCTCCACCCAGGTGCCATTCTTTTTAACTCTTTTCTTTGCCCGGGGATTCTCCCACCAGAGAACGTCATCCAGCTTTTCAATTCCTTTTCCATGCTCACACAGAAATATGAGCTTTATTCCTGCTTCATTCGCCCGGATAATCTCAGCACGGAATCTCTCATGCTGCTGGCATACATTTCCGCATAATTCGGAGAGATTTTGCTTTCGGTCAACAACTAACCTGGGGTTGTCATAATTCATATAATCCCCGACGTAGAGCTTTGACACGAACCATTTTTCTCCTGCTGCATCAAACGCTTTCTTAATGCCATCAATAACTTTCTGATGTTCCCTACTGTCAATTTGTATCATGCGAACGGCATCTCCTCATCAATTCCATCTGGAATATCCATAAATCCGTCCGGGTCTGTTTCCGGATGTGGTGTCTCTGACTTCTGCTGGCTCTGGTTAGCACCTTTACTTTCACCAAACTCAATCTCTTCTACAACAATATCTGTTGTGTACACCTTCTGCCCATCACGATTGGTGTAGCTGCCGGTCTGGATTCTTCCAGATAAATCTGCTTTCATTCCTTTTGTGAAATATTTTTCGATAAATTCCGCAGATTTTCCAAATGCAACACAATTAAGGAAGTCCGCTTTCTGATCAGAACTCTCTTTCACGAATCTTCTGTTTACCGCAATAGAAAACCTTGCAATAGATGCTCCATCGTTGGTGTACTTGATTTCTGGATCACGTGTAAATCTTCCTGTAAGAATTACTTTATTCATCCCATTACTCCTTTTCTGTATGCTGTTTATCATAGTCAATTAACATCTTCAGACATTTCTGGCCCTTTTCTTTGGTAAGAGACTTAATATCGTTTACCTTAAATCGAACCTTGATCTGTTCCAAAAGCTTAGCTTCCGGGTACTTGTCAATAATGTTTTTAATTGACATAGTAGACTCGGAACTAATCATCTCGGTTTCTTTTACCGGTTCCTTTTTTTTGTCAGGCGAATTCTCACTGTTACTCGAGCAATCATATTTAGTCTTGCTTTCTTTCCAGTAGACATCTGCTCCAATCCCGAGATTTTTGCAAGCTACTGACAGCGCATCCGTTGTGGCCATCTTATAGCATTCGTCAGACACGTAAATTCCGCTTCTTTCTTTTGTTGCTAGCTTACTTCCTCCAGTTCCGGAAATCGGCTGCGACCATTTGCTTTCGTAAAAAACATATAGTTCGATCATCACAAAAGCGCATGTCTCATCATTTATGGTTTCTGTCCATTTATCAACAGTCTTGTAATACCATCCGATTCCACAAGGCCCGAACTGCTCTGTCAGACATTTAATTCGCCACATAGGGTTAATATCTGTAAAACCTTTTAAACGTCCTGCCATAATCGGCTTCTGAGCATCCTTTGGAACTTCTCTAACATGGTTATATAATTCAAGATTTTCCAATATTATTCCTCCTTGTCATAAACCACATGCTTGCTGCCCTAAACGATCAGTAAACTTGCGATATCTTTCATTGATAAGGTTGATTCGTTATAGATTTCAACCAGTGCGTTGTATGCGTCTGTTGATACTTTCACGACCGGGTTATCCTTATCAGTTGCAGGCTGTTTCTTTCTCGATGGAATACGGATTTCAAATTCACTCACTAATACTTTCCTCCTTATATGATTTCTGAGCCGTTAAAAGCCCATTTAAGGCTTGTACGTAGCTTGCCAATGCTCTTGCCTTGTATGATTCCTCTATCGGATTATCCGGCACAATAGCAAGCTGGGTGTCAATCAATCTAACAATCTCATTAATGCGTTCTTCCATGTTTACACCGCCTTAAAAAAGCAATACAGGTTGTCTGATCTGTCGCCCTCTCCTGGAACAATCTTTCCATCTTCCTTTCGGTCTCCAGCGTGATATTCGATTCTGTCCAGGTACATGTCCGCATTTTCATAATCAAGGATATTGTCTCCTCGACTCTGCATTTCCCGGAGAAGATCATTGATTATCTGTGCCAGGGTGAGTGTAGGTAGCATTCTGAGCATTGATGTCTCATACATCATTAGCATTCACCTCTTCTTCAAGAAGTCTAAGCATGTGAGTTTTAGCTTTTTCAAACTGTCTACGATTAAATTTTTCTTGCGCGTCACTTAATAAGAGCGTGTATAATCCATCATATCCATGATCCTTTTCAAAACCTCTATCCATGATATAGATGTTAACAGATCCAGTTCCAGTGCTAATATCAATGGATAAATAAGCAGGTGTTTCATTATAAATACGTTCTCCTAGATCGATAATCTCCTTAATCATTTTCCACAACATTTCCATTCTCCTTTCTTAAAGCAGTGCTAAATACGTAAACAGTGCAAACACAATACCTGCCAGGATCTGCTGCAAGCTCTTCTCCCACATCCACACCGGAAGAAAAGTAAGCAGAATCCCAATAATCGCACTGACTACGATATCCTTTCTGTTTTGTCTAGGTGATTTCATTCTTTTCCCTCCAAAAAGAAAAAAGATTACAGACTGTAAGCAATATACCAAAAGATATTAGTAAGGATTAACAGCGCGGCAGTCAAAAGCCATGCACTGAACCACTTCTTAGTCTCTCTCTTTGCTTTTTTCACGATTTCGGTAGCTAGCATTGTTTCCAAATCGTTCCATGTAATCTTTTCGTTGTTTGTTGCATTTTTTTTGTTTTCCATATTATTTTCCTCTCGCTTATATTGACTTTTTAGCGGATAGAGGATTATAATTTACCTGTATCCACTAAGTCTTGGTTAGTGAGTACACTGCTCCGGGGTGGAGGTCGTAGCTCCCTCCGGGGCGCTTATGCCAAATTTGCTTCTTTTCTTCTGTAGTAGTCCAAGATAATTCTTGAGCATTCATCGACAATCCTTTGATTGTCCTCAGCTGTGTTGTCTTTGCAGTAATCATCATGTATTCTGATTACCCCAGACCCCATTTTGATTGTTTTGATTACTGCCATTGCAATTCCCCCTTCTACGATAGATTATGATGCTTCTTCTTTGCTTCTTCTGCAAAATGTTTCTCCATGAGATCGGCAATCATCAAGTATTCTTCGGCGATTTTGCCTTTTCTGGTATTTTTCACCTGTTCGCAGAACTCTGGAATTGTTCCATAGAAGCAGCCGCAAGACACTTTAACTTGTTTGTCCTTACATCTGAAGAATGTAGTTGTGCGGAATTGAGTACCGAATCCATGAATAGTTGCGTAATCTGCATTGCCGAACACCCTTGCATTGTCGAACACCCATGCATTGTCGGACACCTCTGCATTGCCGGACGCCCTTGCATTGCCGGACACCCTTGCATTGTCGAACACCCTTGCATTGCCGGACACCCATGCATTGTCGGACACCTCTGCATTGCCGAACACCCTTGCATTGCCGGACGCCCTTGCATTGCCGAACATCCTTGCATTGCCGGACACCCATGCATTGTCGGACACCTCTGCATTGCCGAACACCCTTGCATTGTCGGACACCTCTGCATTGCCGGACGCCCTTGCATTGCCGGACACCCTTGCATTGCCGGACACCCTTGCATTGCCGGACACCCTTGCATTGTCGGACACCTCTGCATTGCCGAACACCTCTGCATTGCCGAACACCTCTGCATTGCCGAACACCCATGCATTGCCGGACTGGTTTACATTTTCTTCTTTTTCTACCCATCCGCCAGTTTCTCCAGTTTTTACAACTCCAAATGAAATGAGCGCCTTGATTCGGAAAAGTTTCTTTCCGAAAATGTTAATTTTGGTTTCTGATGTTAATTCAAATTTCTTCATTTTCTTCCTCCTCTTTAATTACTGTGGAGTTGCAGTTTCTTTCTTATCTGATTCTTGCTCCAGATTATTCTCTGAAAAACTTTCCGTCTTACCGAGAATATATCCCTTGTCAAACTCTGACATATTAGGAATCGCGTCTTTCAGCTTTTTAACGATTCTTTTTTTCTTTTTCTGACATATACGCACCTCTTTTCTTGTGATATACTCTCCTGTAAAGGAGGTGTTCATTTGATAACAAGATATCAATATAAAATATTGAAAAAAGCTTTAAGAAATTGTGGATTTACTCCTAGTAATCAGCGTGAAGTAGATGCTTGCAAATACCTTTTCAACAAAAAATGCTTTATGCGCTCAAGATCGCAAGATCACGCATATGAAATCACACAAGCGGGTGAAGTCGCCATGAAAGCATATTTTCAAGATATATCCAGATTTTGGATAACAACTGTTCTGTCCATCATTGCGCTGATTACCGGTCTTTTCTCAATCTCTATACAATCAGAGCCACTATTGAAATTGTTAGAGCAATTATTGAAATAACTGTTAAAACGTGTGTGCAGATGGATAATGATTTCACATATCGTGAATATATTCCGAACTGCTCTTTCAGATATTCGTTATCTGTCTGCTCACTTGGAATTTCTTCAGCATAGTTATGGCGGGAACAGCAGCTATTTTGTGTTTCAGATTCCATTAGTATCTGCTCCACCTGACTCCATACGCCTGACGTTTTTAATTTCGACCAGTCTTGGCTCGTTATTTTGAGTTGAACTGAAACCTGACCGAGAATATTTTCAATGACGGTGCAGTCTAACATTTTTCTTCACCTCCTTTGTTCTTTATCCCTCAATGCAATTGCGTAACCAAAAGTCATCCGCAAATCACTTTCTTTGTTTCGTTTTTTGGATTTTGTGTTATACTCTCCTTTGGAAAGGAGGTGTAATAATGACGGATAATGAAAAGCGCGCACATGATTTAGCCATTGCAGTTTGCACTGATATTTGCCATTTAAAACGTCAATCTCAAGTTGATGCTGGCAAAACTCATGTAACCGTCGATTATTTCGAAGAATACATAAATGCTTATGAATCCGCATTAGAAGCATTCAACGAAAAATATCCATCTGGCAAATAGGTTTTTTATTAATCAAACATGTTAAGGAAATAGGTTTCTTTGATGTTCGCACCATCTTAGAAGCCTTTTTCTTTTTCTTCTTTTTGCTCATAAACTTTGCTCCTTTCTAGTTAAGAACTTTGAACTTTTTCTTTAAAAAAATAGTCTTGTATATCATCAGCAGAAAGTTCTAACAGATTGACTGCCTTGCAAATATCTGACTGCTTCCAAAACAGCTTTCCGTTGAGTTTCAGTGATAATGTACGTTCCGACCACTTCATAGCATTTGCAAAGGAACTCTGACTATCATATTTTTCAATGATTCTTCCTTTGAGCTTACTGTAATCAAATGCCATATTTCACACTCCTTTCTAGTTCAATGTTTTGAACTAATTATAATATAACACTGCGTTTTCATTATGTCAATACATATTTTCAATATTTTTAACTTTAATGTTTTAAGTCTTGAACTTTTGTTTAATATGTGATATATTATCATCAGAAAGCGAAAGGAGAATAATATAATGGAAAAGGTTAGTTCATCAGAAAGATTTAAAACATTGATGGACGAACGCAATCTGAGACAGGTTGATATTCTTAATCTCGTTCTTCCATACTGTAAGAAATACAATGTGAAAATGAATAAGTCGGATATTAGCCAGTACGTTTCTGGGAAGACAGAACCCAGTCAAGAAAAACTGGTTGTCTTAGGAATGGCATTAAATGTCTCGGAATCGTGGTTGATGGGATTTAATGTAGGACGTGCAAGAAAAGACACTTCCGAACAGGCGAGAGAAGATTTTAATCTGATTTCAAAATTCTCATTATTAAGCGAGCGCGACCAGAAAATTGTTTTAAGTCTAATTGATTCCATGCTTTCTAATCAATAAAAAAGAAGTGGGGCTTAATTGCCCCACCTCTCCAGAAATAGCTTTATGAATGTGTACAGGTACTCTAATGTGCCTATTTTTTTTATTCCGTTTATCATCTCAATAATTTCCTTTTTGTAATCCATATATCCGTCCCTCCCAATATCGCACAATAAGAACATTTGTTCTCTTTTATTTCATTATACCCTCTTTTTAGCGATATAGAACGGACTGATCATACTTCTCGCCCTCTGCTTAAAAAGTGCGCCCTCCCTTTGCCTTGAACGATTGAAAAAGAAATGGCATTTGCATTCCGCAGAAATATTGTTGCTTTTCTTCACAACAAATGGCTGCTTTTCTTCTTCAGATATGGTCTCCTGTGTATAATTATGTATTACGTATTGATTATTGGCACTTGTCTTAATAATCACTTCGGAATCTGTTGGATCAATGCTCTCACATAGCGGCGCACGTACAGAAAATGTGAGCATTATCCCAAACAGAAAAAATATAACCAGCTTTTTTATTACCTTCATAAAATCACTCCTATGTATTTTATTATACGATTCTGTCTGATTTCGGGCAATATCTGAATATTGCACAAATTTGACGAATTTACTGCGAATTTCGACGTTTTTCGACACCTCCCGACATTAATCATCCCAGATAGAGCGCTGTCCGTTCATCATAAAAATTTCATCCTGGAGATACAATGGAGCTTCGTATCTGGCAATTACGTTCAAGGCAGAATCGCACTGGTGCCTCTTGATTGACTTGTAAGAGCGCACGCGGAAGTTCGCTTTTAAGTCTGCATAGATGTTACTGTATACTCTCTGTCTCACTGACCTGTCCTGGTAAGCGTTTGAGCCTTTTCCGCCCAGTATGTCCACTCCACGTTTGCGGACTGCTTCTGTAATACGGTCGGCTTCAATTGGCAGAATCGGGAGATCAAGTTCCAGGCGTTCCAGTTTCTTATCCAGGACGTCAACCTTTTCATTTACCTGCAAGATTGCCTGTGCCTGCAATTGCAACTGTTCAAGCGGCGTCATGGGTGCAATGCTCTGTTTTACGGCTTCTTTCAGCTTGGTTTCGACTTTAAGGAAATACTGGCGCGCAATCTTCCCTTTGGCAGAATGGCTTTCCATTGAAAGGTGCTTTGCAAAGTCTGTGGTGAGACGGTAATCTTTGCATTCATTACCGTTCTTCATTGTGAAGAACCCCCACCAGTCAACATTTTCTTCAAAATATTCGTTTTCTTCAATATTCTTTTTAGCCCATCTAGCAAAATTTTGTTTTGGCATATCAAGAAAATCATACAACGCCCTTGCTGTGGTGTATCCATTCTCATCAATGCCAAGTGCGATTTCAATAGGCGTTTTATCTGTTTCATCAATTGTTTTATTCAAAATAGTATCTAACATATTTAGCCCTCCGTTTTTCATGTTTGTGGTTGCCAAATAAAGATACTCAGTGCTATAATTTGAATATCTCCATTTGGAGGTAGGAGCAACCATTTCACTTTGCCGGTGCGGTTGCTCCATTTCTTTTTTTACTCGCCGATTTCTTTTTCCACTAATCCAATACCTTTCATTATGGTATCAGTTCTGGAAATTCCAAGGACTTCTGCGCATTTATCAATGCGGTCTTTTTCTTTTTTTGTCAGTCTTATATTAAGTTTTTCAGTCCTGGATACATCGTTAATCGGTGGTCTTCCAGTTCTAGGGGACATTTTATTCACCTCCAATTTTTGTCCTCGCATAAATAATATATTATGTACGCCCAAAAGTCAAGCATTATTTTTCTTTCAATTTATGTCGAATTATTCCAAGTTATTGTATTTTGTTGCGTTTTGTTGTAAAATCAGATAAAAATAAACCATATGAGGAGGGTTTTCTATGAAAAAGACAAAAAAATGCAAGTATTGCAAGACAGAGATTCCGGCGGACGCTAAAGTATGCCCGCAGTGCCGAAAGAAATTAAAGGGTGGAAAGTTTAAGTGGATTCTACTTGCCCTTATCGTCCTTTGTGTTATAGGCGCGGCGACAGGCGGAAGTAATAGTAATTCCAGTACAAAATCCACAGATTCCACATTAAGTAAGAAAGAGGATGCGCCAAAAGAATACACTTCTGCATCAGTTAATGATATGATGGCAGATCTTGATAACAATGCCATGGGAGCATCTGATAAATACAAAGATAAATATCTTGAGATTACTGGAAAACTTACAAACATTGACGCTTCTGGAAAGTATATTGACTTGATGGCTGATGGAGACTTTGAGATTATCGGAGTCCAATGCTACATAAAAAATGATGAACAAAAAACAAAAGTAGCTTCCATGACCAAAGGAGAGACAGTTACTTTAAAAGGAAAATGTACAGATGTTGGAGAAGTCCTTGGATATTCTCTTGATATTGATGAAATAGAATAAATAATAAAAAAGCCGGCTCTCGCTACCAACGGGAACCGGTTTTAATAAATAAGATAATCCGGAGAAAAATCTTACCTACACCATAATTATATCATCTCCTGGATTATCACACAAGTAAAAAAAAAAGGAGAATGATAAAATGAATGAATCAGTATGCATCTATCTAAGGAAATCCAGAGCAGATCGGGAAGCTGAAGCACATGGAGAGGGCGAAACACTTGCCAGACATGAACGGATCCTGTTAGATCTTGCAAAGAAAAAAGAGTACATTGTGGGCGCAATTTACCGCGAAGTGGTATCTGGAGAAACTATCGCCGACCGCCCTGTCATGCAGCAACTCCTCCGCGAAGTAGAATCCGGCATGTGGGATGGAGTTCTGGTAGTGGAAGTTGAACGACTTGCCAGAGGTGACACCATCGACCAGGGTGTTGTATCAAGAGCTTTTCAATACTCTGACACGAAGATTATTACTCCAACAAAAATATACGATCCGAACAATGAATTTGATGAAGAGTATTTTGAGTTTGGACTATTTATGAGCCGAAGAGAATATAAAACCATCAAGCGCCGACTGAACGCCGGAAGGATCTCATCGGTCAAGGAAGGGAAATACTGTGGTAACAAACCACCTTACGGATACGAAAGAGTTAAGCTCGAAAAAGAAAAAGGCTATACTCTCCGACCTGTTCCGACTCAAGCTGAGATTGTAAAAATGATCTACACCTGGTATGCCGGTGATGGCTGCGAACAAATTGGAGTTGCGAAGATTGCACGGAAATTAAATGAAATGGGAATAGAATCTGCACTATGCGGCGACTGGACTCCTGCCAGTATACAGGGAATTCTGACAAATCCGGTATACATCGGGAAAATCCGATGGAATGGGAGAAAAACAGTGAAGACTATACAGAATGGTCAAGTAATTAAGACACGCCCACGATCAAAAGATACTCTTATATGCGAGGGATTGCATCCAGCTATTATATCGGAGGACCTGTTTAACTCCGTACAGGAAATACGAAAAAAGAACCCACCTCGCCCAGTTAGTATAGCAAACTCGATTCGTAATCCACTTGCCGGAATTGTCTATTGCAGCAAATGTGGTCGCGCCATGGTTCGCCGCCCTTATCAAAAGCGCAGGCAGGAAGATACCCTCATGTGTCCATATACGTCTTGCCCCACAGTAAGTAGCAAGTTGTCTCTGGTTGAAAAAGCTGTGATTGATGGAATTAAAGAGATCGTGGAGGAATATAAGTTAAACAATAATATTAATGCATCTTCAAAGGATATTGATTGCGTAATAACCTCTAAACAAAATCTCATACATGAGAAAGAAAACGAGCTGAAAAGCCTGAACTCTCAGAAAGCAAAACAATATGATCTGCTCGAACAGGGTATCTACACCACAGAGGTTTTTCTTGAACGTGCCAAAACTATAGCCGCATCTATCCAGTCTTGCTACGATACTATAGAAAAATTAAAAGAAGAAATTAAACACGATCAGAACATTATAAAGCAACAATCAGATTTTATTCCTCGTTGCGAAGAGCTACTCGATAACTATTGGAGCCTTGATACAGAATCGAAAAATAAAATGCTTAAGAGTTTAATCGAAAAGGTTACTTACTCAAAAGATACCAAAAACGCTTATGGGAAAGGCAACGAGATTGGTTTCCAGCTCGACATTTTCCCGAAAATCCAGAAGAATAATTAATGATATCTTCTATGCGCTGACGAACTGGCTCATTGATGTTGTCGGTAATTAAAAAAAGAAATTCCCGGGGATAATTCCCCGGGATATTTTTACTGCTTCTTAATATATTTTGCAGATACAAAGCCATAATACTTTCCTGCAATACGGACATAATACCACTTACTACCATTTTTATCTTTCTGTGTATAATTCATAACTTCTACTTCGTTGCCCTGGTTAAGAGTTGGGTATTTTTTGATGTTCGGGTACTCAGTTCCAGCCCAGGTACGCACATTAAGCACAGTGGCGGTTACATTCCCCTTGAAAAGTACCTGTGTCTTATCCTGTTTGCTTGAAATTACAACTGGCTTATTAACCGATTCTTTTGCAAGATATCCAGTCCATATCCAACCAATACCGATTCCATCAACCTTAACGTGTGTCCACTTGCCGTTTGTTTTTCCGTCAGTTTTAACAACGGTTCCTTTATTGATTGAACCCATAACATATCCATTCGGTGCCTCGCGGACATACAAATCATTTACTGTTGCTACTCTGGTTCCTGTCTTTTTCCATGTGGCTGTCTCTTCGCAAGACCCCCAGTCAATCCAAACATATCCATCAATGGAAGAATCACTGATTAAATAGGACTTATTTCGGACTGCACCGCCATTTGCTACTACTCCAGCTGCACTAGAAGTATTTCCTTCATTTGTATAGATTCTCGAGCTGTCAAAACTCTTCACACTTCCAACATGAGAACCATTGTGAAAGATTACAAGTGCTCCGACTTTTGGCTTGCTGTGCCAAGTTCCGTTTGTTTTAGCATGATTAGTGATTGATACGCAATTGTAAAATCCTCCACCCATAATCTGTAAGGCTTTTGTGATTCCTAGGATTTTCACCAATTTCCAAAACTGATATTCCGCACACCACGGCTGTCCCTGGCATCCTGGCTGCCCCCAGTTATTTACATCTCTTGCAAATTTTGTGTAATTGTTATATCCGGCATTCTTTTTAAAATCATCCAGATAGGCATTACTTTTCTTTTCAAGGTACCCGCCGTTGGATGTGTAATAATCACCAAGGTTTAAAAATTCCTGTAATTTGCTCATTGTATCATTCCTTTCATGTCATGTTGATAATTACATGATACAGCGAGTAATTGTGAATTTCAGCCCCACATTTTAATAAAATTTTCTGTCATAAAAGTATCACCTCCTTACCACAAGTATAATTGGTATTATGGTAAGGAATCTACTTTTTCCCATAAGCTCCAGCAAATAAAATAGTGATTGCCAGTTTTCGAACAAAATACTAAAAATCAAAGAATACACGGCAGATACTCTACCAATAGATTATCCAATTGGCATTTCCATGTGCGCAAATGATTCTAATTCCTACGGATATCCATTAGGATATCAACAATTGTCACTATTAAATGTTCCTTAAATAGAAGCGTCCAATTTTATTCGACATATAATGGGAAAATTGGTGTCAGAATGGATACCACAAATGGTACATGGAGTGACTGGAAAACATTACTTTAAACATTCGAGCTTCACTATTACACAATTTTAGTCCATACACCTTTTTTCATATCGAGCAGCGGTGATACTTTTCACTAATTTTTGAATGCGATATATATTCCAATCCTATTTTTATTAGTACTTTTAAATAACCTTGTAGCAATTATTTGAGTTAATAATCCAGCCAAAGAATTCCTCCGTTGCTCGATATGAAAAAGATTGGGATAAAGATCATGTGATTTTATGACATTCATCATTTTAACTTAACAAATTTATTTTCAATTATTCCAGTGAGGCTAGCCCCAATAATAACAAAACTGCTGGCTTCTTGTAGATATGTTGCTTGAAAAGCAATAAAATACCCACTTCCAAAAGAAAAAGGATTGTCGGATGGTTCATAAAAGAATCCAATAATAGCTTTGTATGATTTTCCTTTTAATTCCGAAGAAAACGTATTTTCACCAGAGATCACCTTACAAAGACTTATTGAGCTTTCACTATTTAGTTGGTTGAGCGCACCCACAATTGTTTTATTGCTAGTCTGCAATTCAGAAATGGTAGCCTCATTTAATTTCTTAGCTACCCACTTCCAGAAAGTACCAAAAAGGAGTTTTTTATTCTTTCCATCTGCAGAATCACGAACCATCACTTCGTCTGCGTCTACTGGTGTTGCTGTTTTTTCGGTGTAGTTGTTCCAATTGTTATTTGCCATAGTCTTATACCTCCGTTGAAATATGTTGTTTGATAAGTTGTTTCAATTCTTCTAGCTCCGCTTTCACGGAATCAAGCTCAGATTGTATATCTTTGACTTTCTCATGCTCGTTCTTCAACATGGCGAACATACAGGGAATCATAATACGGTAGTTCCAGTTCTCAGCACGTCCTTTTTCGTCATGGTCAACGGCAATCGGGAACCTGCGGTCAATATCCTCTGCAATGAACATTGGCATTTCTTTTCCACACCGTTCGTCTTGCTCCATAAGATATCCATCTTTGTATTTCGCCCAGATTACCTTGACTCTATATAGGTCTTCCAGTTCGTCTTCTTTTACTGTTTTCCCGAGTACTTTATAATGCATAGAGGATGACGCAATTGTTCCGACATCTCCATTATTATTTTTCCCCAAGTTACTACCGGTTATAAGCTTAGGCATTTTTGGCACATTGAGAGTCAAAGAACTGCTTCCGGTAGTCTCCACTTTCATTCTGGATACCGTTTTTAAAAGGAGGCCAGCTTGTTTGCTCTCCAAAACAGTCCAATATCCATCAGCGTATTGCGCGGATAAATCGAGAAGCCCATGAACAAGGGATGAATCGTAACCAGCTGTAGCTACAGACTCATTTATTTGGAACCACTCTTTTCCCTTGAAGTTTTTAAATCCAACTGAGTTATCTATTTGAGTTATTATATTTCCATTCGCGTCGTACACCTCAAAGGTGCCATATCCATTATTTGGACCGCCAAGCTTCAGCGTTCCGCCTTTTGCATAGGTGAATGAAAAATATAACTGGTTGCCCTCTTTATAAACTCCTTTCACGGAACCATTATTTGTAAGAAGATTAAATATCTCTTCATGAGTAAGTGCGTCCACATCTATCACCACAGGGACAGATTGCATATCCAGCTGATTTGTAGTTCCATCTGCTGCATACAGGATAAATCTAACAGACACAACGCTTCTATCCAGTGAGCTAACAGTATAACTTTTACTCGGCTCATTTACAGTTGAAACCAATACGTTTGTAAATGTAGAGCCATCCATGGAAGTCTGCACATACCATCTACCGGAATATGCCGTTCTTGTAGCACTGTCACCATCTCGATAATAAGCTTTTGCCGTAATTGTACTTGGTACAACCTTGTCATTCTGACCTCGTTTTAGGATATTAGATGAAAGCTCGATAAAATATGTCCTGCCAGGTACACCCTGTTCTCCTTTATCGCCCTGTTCACCTTTTATCTTCGTCCAGCTATATTTTGTCGGGTCAATGGAATCATCCGGCGTGTCGTAATCAGTATATTGGCCAATATACTGCTTTCCGGCACTGACAACTACATCAAAGCCAGTTTTTCCGTCAGCACTATTTGCATAAGCTATGTGGAAATATGGCGTCTTTCCGTCCGCACCTGCTTTTCCAGGGATACCTTGTGCGCCATTCGCGCCTTTTACAAGTGTCCACGCGTAATCATCTGGATTAGTACTATCTTGCTCGGTAAAATCCGCATACATACCGATATACTCACGATTACTGTCCGACACAGAGAAATCTGTTTTTCCATCCGCAGAATTCGCATAGGCAATGTGTGTATAGCTTGTTTTTCCATCTTTTCCGTCTGCTCCATCCTTACCATCCGCCCCGGGAGTTCCAGGAATTCCTTGTTCTCCTCTCGGTCCTTGTGGGCCTTGAATACCTTGTTCTCCTTGTGGTCCCGGTATGCCTTGGTCTCCTTTTGGTCCCTGGAGACCGTCAACACCATTTGTACCATTTTTCCCAGCATAAATTTTAGCCAGAGAAAATCTTTTAACTACTGATAAAACACTGATATATGTTGCTTTGATGTCTACCCATCCATCGTCAGTGGATAATGCTGTTACTGTGTATGTCTTGGTCGCATTATTCCAGGATCCTGTTACGCTATCTGATTTGATAATTGTAAATTTACAATCAGATGTAATATCCTGCGTTCCGTACATCACGACTGCCTGCGTACTCACATTGCCGGGAAATGTTCCGTAATTTCCGTCAGAATCAACAGAAATGCCCTGGTATTCGTTGCTCAACTGCAATGTCATATTCTTTGCAAGAGCTGCCGCTTCCTGCGCGGATTTAGCTGCCGCTAAAGCATCCTCGGAATCCTGTAATGCTTTTGTTACGTCCGTATCTTTTAATCTTTCCCAGTAATACCCTTTTCCATCATTGCGGAATCTGTAAGCATGGCTGTCTCCATCATAATACAGATCACCTACATGCTTACTCATTTCTGTATCAGTTAGCCACTCGTTTGCCGGGTAATTGCTAAGTGTAGGTGCAGGAGTCCCGGTCCAGGTATTGATATTTCCGTCAATCTGACCTTGCATACTGTTTAACAGTCCGTCCAAATGTGATGCACCGATTCGCACGGATGCGCCGTCAATTACAATCTGGTTATTATCAATATCGGCTGAGAAAATAATCTTTCCGTTTGTGTCACGGACAACTAACGCACCGGCATTAATATAACTTGCATTGATTCCTTCTGCATACAGAAGCCTTGCAATAAGCTCTCCATTAATATTTAATCCATAAGGATATGTCTTTCCTCCATCCATGGAAATGCCAATTGCTTCTGCCGTAAATTTCCATACAATATCAGATTCTTCTAGTGTAGGCTTATTATGTGCATAATAGATATTGCTGCCATCATCTTGTGGCTCTACAGTCATGTATAAGCCACCAGAAGTTTTCAGCGTATTATTAAGCCTTTCAACGGCTTTTTCGCGCTCTGTGCGTTCATCCTTAACAAGTTGTCTAGCTTCTACCAGTGCTTTTGTAGCTTCCGACATATATGTGCTGCTATTTCGGATAGGATCATCTGCCTGCGTTTTTACAGTGGTAATGCCATTTAACGGAGATGATACATCAGTGATTGGCGTAAGATATTTATTGCCGTTTCGATCAAAACTGCATGCCATATCACCAAACTCTAACAGAGGATTATAAATCAGATCCCCTTGCAGATTTCGGAATCTGGCCCCGACCAGATTACCACCAATCCATGCCGCTACAGTTCCGAGGTCACTGTCAGACAGAAGATTGTTTTCTAACTCCAACACATATCCAGCAGTTCCAAACAGGGATTCCGATTCTTTGTTTTTTACTCTGATACCAGTAATTACAATATCATCACTGGAAAGTGTAGGACTACTCACGTAATCCTCTAATTTAAACGGAACTAAGGAGCCGTTTTCTACAGCTCCAAAATTCCATTTTATAAACTGCAAATAACCTCTGTTGTCAATTCTGGCGTTTGCTGTCTCTAGCATTGCCGCCCATCCGATCAACTGGCGGAATGTCATATTATCTGGGAGCGCTGTGACAATCACATTTCCATGTGCCATAGAGGAAAACCCCATAGGGATATTCAAACTCTCGCAAGCGTCTCTTACCAGCGCCATAATCGGCTGTGGAAGCGTCAGAGCACTATAATATTTAGCATTGGTTTTATACATGTCGTCTAGCGCCGTAAAGCTCAATATTTCGCCGTATTGTTCTGGCGTGGTAATTGTATAGACACCCTTATCAATTGTCTCGTATCTGTCTTCTGAAGCGGCTCTGGAAAGGATTATGTTGTTTCCACCAGTATCGAGAATTGGCTCATAAAAATCATTCATCCAAATTGATTCACTGGCTGGTTCCGCTACGGAAGTCTGGAGCTTCAAATATGCATGCACTTTAGCTTGATAGAAATTATAATCTTTCCACTGACCCTCTGTATTATCTAATTCAAGCTTCATCGTTTTGCAGACTGTAGCGCCGACCGGGAAGCTGCTACTCTCCGCACAATCGGAAAAGTCATTGTTGCCGATCATAATCTCGTTTTCAAGTGTCTTTGTTGTTCCGTCAGCAAAGGTGATCTCCACGATTTCAATTACTTGCTCACCATCCTGCAATTTTTCTTTAAAAGTATTTGATACATTAATCAAGTGGATTCACCCCCTGCATATTAAATGATATTTCGGAATAGTATTCCCCAACTTGTTTTATGTTGTAATTCATTTTTCCCACGTAAAACTTTTCTGAACGCCATTCATTTTTGTGTGCTAACCAGTGATGTAAAATGAACGGCTTTCCTTTAATAATTGCATTTACCAGATTAGTTGATTTCTCATCAACCGGCACATTGGTGGCTTTATAGCTATATTGCATAACTGTAAAAAGCGGAGTTATTAGTGCAACTCCTTTTTGAGTTCGGTTACTTCCTTCTGAATAGGTGGTTTCAAAACTACACTGCATATCCTCATCTGGCTGAGGGATGAGAAGCCCATTTATTTTATATCTATCAGTTATTGATTTGCTTATCGAAAATGCCACGTTCTCCCCCCCCTATGCCAGTTCAAACGGATTTGTACCGCTTGCATCACGCCTTAACTTTGCTTCGTCAATCATCTCATCAAATATCGTTCTTCGGTTTAACTGCGCTGTAAATCTGTAATTTCCGCCACTACCCTGATTTCCGCCAGCTTCCTCTCTCACAATCTGTCTTAACAAGTCTTCTGGTGCTTCCAGGTTGCGCCCATTCTTCTGATCGCCGAGCACTGCCAGAAACTCTGATCTAGGTGGGATAACCGCACCACTTGCAAGCATTGGAATCGTCCCTATTGTTGGAATGCTAAAGCCGTTAAAGCCCCACCAGGAGCCTCCGATTCCGGGAATCCAGTTTGGCACTGTTATTCTAAATTTAAGGTTGTTGAGTTTGCTAATTAGTCCATTTACAACTCCCAGAACACTATTAAATCCTCCTATTATTGCATTAATTGGAGTTTTTGCAATGTCTGCCAACCCACTAAATACGTTTGAAAAAATAGTTTTTATACCTTCCCAGGCTTGAGACCAGTCCCCCGAAAAAACGCCGCTGACAAATGTATTTAACCCTTTAAATATTTCTTTAACATCTTTAATCACATCCTTTGCAGATTTGAAAAATCCGTTTAAAACGCCGCCAAATATACCGAATTGCTCCGTCCAATCCGTATTAAAGACACCACTCAACCAAGTCGAAAAAGATGAAAATTTAGACTTAATCGTTTCCCATTTTTGTTTTACGTCATCGTGAAGCGCTTTAAGAGCATTTCCAGCATTTGTTTTTAGCTTTTCGAATGCTTCCACTGCCTCATTTTTCAGTGCTACTGTTTTGTCAACAACCCATTTTTTTAATTTACTGGCAGCTTCTTTTACACTGTCCCAATTTCGCCACAGAAGCACTCCAGCGGCAATTACCGCACCAATTGCAATTGTTACAGGACCACCTAGGGCAGCAACAACAGAACTTAGTGCCCCTAGCAATCCACCGCCTCCAGTAATCAGTCCAACAAAATTCGTTACCGCTGTCACTGCACCGCTAATAATGCTGTGAAGTTCAAACGCTGCGAAAAAACTACCAATCACAATTGTAACGTTCTGAACAAGTTCTTGATTGTTCTGGATCCATGTGCTAAACCTATCCAGTAAATCAGATAAAGTCTGCATGGCAGTAATGACGAGATCACCCGTCCACTGGCCTAATGGCTGCAAAAAATTGTCCCATAGCCAGCCACCCAAAGGTTGAAGAGCTTCAATAACTGAATTTACAACAGTAATCCCACTTGATAGCATTTGTAGAAATGTCGGCACTGCATCTTGGATTGTCCAGGATCCAATTGGCAAAAGAACGTTATTCCAGAACCATTCAAGCCCGGTTCCTATGTTATCTGTTAGTGGCTGTAAATTTTGTAGGAGCGTATTGATTGATGTTAATAGTGGTGTAAAATCAAGGGTTTTAGCCCAATCTGCTGTCGCACCTGTTATTCTTTCAATAGTTCCTAGAATGCTATTTCCAATATCAAATATATTTTGAATAATACTTGTCCCAGTTCCAGCATATTCCCACGCAGTTTTAAATGCCTGTGCCAAATTTCCAATAGTATTGAATAGATTCTGCGCAATCTTTAAAGTCGTAGTTAATGACTTTTCACCGCTTCCATTCGTCCATACTGTGGCGAAACTGCTTCCAATACTTGCAATTAAACTTCCCAAACTCGAAAATGCCGTCTTCGCCGCCGTTATAGTGGCTTTTCCCTCTTTTTCCCAAGCTTCTTGAAATGGCTCCCAAAGTTTTTTTAGCGTATCTGCAAGCTTCTTAGCAGAATCGCTGATTTTATCAAGTTTTGTCTCTCCCTCTGCTAAACTGCCATAATCCACATTGTTTACTGCTCCAGATAATCCTCCAGACGCTCCACCACTTCCGCCAGATGGAGATAGCGTGGACGATGAGTTGCTACCTGTAGATGTGGCTTTGTGTATTTCGTCCAATGAAGAAAGATAATTTTTTGTTTCTTTATTTGCTTTTTTCGTAGCTGTTGCATTATCTTTATTGGCATCTGCCAATTTCTCTGCATTATCCGCAGCCTGTCCATACTGATCTGCTGTATCTGCAATCACGTCTGTTCCTGCAAGACCTGCTCCACTTCCACTTATCTGACCAGAAGATTTCTTTCCAGTGATAAGCTCTGTGAAGCTTTTGAAAGCATTCGCCAGAGTTGCCAGTTTACCAAGTAAAATATTGATTATTTTCAGAACAGGTGTGAAAATATTAATTAATCCCTGTCCGACTGTTGCCTTGAGAGACTGCAACTGCAACTGCATCACTCGCACCTGGTTCGCCCAGCTGTCAGAAGTACGAATGAAGTCTCCAGATGCGGCTGATAACTGTTTCTGCACAAAAGCCAATCGGAGAGCAACTTTCTCCTGTTCGGTCATGGCAGATGTGGTTTTGCCATAGCCGTTTGCAAGTGCGTATTGGTCAAGTGCCGACTGGGTCATTACCACGCCGAGGTCCTTGAGCGTTTCTGTTTCGCCCGTAAACACTGATTTTAGCTTGATATAAGCCAAGTCTTGACTGATATTGTAAAATGATGCTACGTCACCAGTAAGCTGTGTCAGAGCCGTTGACATATCATAAGCCTGTGCCTCTGAGAATCCGAATGACTTAGACATTGCTCCGAACGTACCAACATACCTTTTTGCCATAGTTTCAGACAGTCCGGCAGATGTCATAGCGTTTTTTGCAAATTCGTTTACCTTGTCCGACATGGTTGTAAATGTAACATCGACCACATTCTGAACTTCTGCGAGGTCGGAACCAAGTTCTATAGACTCTTTACCAAACTGAATTAGCTTGCCAACAGCAAATGCAGAACCAACCAAAAAACCAATTCGCTTTACTATCGTTCCTAATCCTTCAAACTGACGGCCTAAAAGATTTACTTTTCGACTTGCACCGGAAATGTCCATTTTATTAAATGAGTTAGAAACCGTGGCGCCTGTTTTTTTTGCCGAATTCCCCATTTTGTCCATAGAGTTTTCGACTTTTTCTGATTTTTGCTGTAAAGATTGAAACGAATCTTCGAGTTTTTCAAATCCATCGTGAAATACGCTATTAATATTTGCATTTATTTCCTTGACCGAGTTTGCTAAATCTTTAAATGCCGCTTGTACTTCTTTGACGCCAGACGATATTCCGTCAGTATCTATTCTGGTATCAATAATAATTGATCCATCAGCAGCCATGTGTCCACCTCCTAACTATTTGAGGTTCAACATCTCATTCAGCTTATCTTTATAAGCTTGCTCCTCATCGCTGAGACGTGTTTTTATATCAATAATGTTCTTGTTTTCTTGATAGAATTTCTTTTCCCATTTATCGAGTTTTTCGCCCTTTGCCTTTTTTGAACGAATTCCAACCACTGTATTAAAAAGGCATTCACCAGATTCCATAAAGTACCCGAAAAACGTCCACCAGTGCATATAAGGCACTGCTCTGATTTCTTTACCGGCAACCTTGTTTACAGCCGGAACAATCATGTCTCCGTCCTGTTCCCAGTCCATTAAGCGGGGTTTGGGTTTATTCGGACTATTATCAACTTGACCGCAGTCAATAAATTCGCAAGCTTTCTGACAAGCTTCTGTAAGATGTTCTGATGGTATGCTTTGCCAATCCTCGAACAGAATCTGCAACATAACAACTGCTTTTGCCTGTTTGTCTAACTCTGGATCATTCTGTGCAATGAGAATATCAATGATTGCTCGAAAATCCGTTCTAATAGAAAAATCCACCCCACTTATGTTTAGTGAGGTGGGAAGCTCATAGGCGGTCATTTTGTATATTTCTCCGTATACTTATTGACTGCTGCTTGCATTTTCTTTTTTCTTTTTTCAATTTCCGGTGCGATTGCATCTGCGATTTTATCCAGAACGATATAGGCAAATACCTGTCCGTTTCCAAATACGGTAGTTGCTGTAATTGGCTCTTTAAACAGGTCTTTTGATGCTTCGTAGCCAAGCAGATAGTTGATCTTATCTTCGAGCTGTTTATTTAACTCTGCCATTTCTTTTCCGGAAGTAACTTTCTGAATAGAATCTTTGAATTGTTCAAAATATTCTGTCAGCTCCTCTGCACGTGCTGCTACATTGATATCGGTCGGATTCAGTTTGAAAGAAGAAAAAACTTCGTCTTTGTTATTTGTGAATGTAAAAATGAGAATTCCATCATCAATTTTGGTGTTAATTATTTTTGCCATTTAGCATGTCCTCCTTGTATATGTGTTTATTCACTGTCGGCTGTGAATGTACCGGAACTGATATCAAATTTTCCTTTTACACGCTCACCAACGTAGTTCACAGTAAACGGAATCTGATAGCCGGATGTATCGCCGCCATAGGAAGTCGGTACAACGTAGCAGTCCTGCTGGTATGCTTCATACTTGCCTGCCGTGGCTTCTGTCCAGAGATGAACTTCAACTGCTTTTGTTTTGAGGTTGTCGTCTTTGAGACGTCCATCTACAATCTTCTGCAATGCTGTAAACAGATCAGAAGTAGTGTCTGCATAGAACGGATCAGCGTCAGAAGAAACTTCATAGCCGTTGTGTTTAAATGTGGATTCTCCAAGAATGTTTTTAGATGTTTCAGTATCTGGATTGAGTTCTACGTTATACTCTTCCAGGTCCTTTCCAAGACGCTCATATTTCGGCGTCAGTCCTCCACAGAGGGAACCTGCGTCAATATAATGAGCCATGTATTTACGGTCAATTTTGCCTGTAACTGCCATAGAAATGTCCTTTCTGCCTATAACTCTTAAAGGCTGTGTAGGTTAGCGACTATCTCCAATTGATAGCCGGTTAGTTGTTATATTTAAGTGGTGTAATCACCATTTTTCCCAGTCATATTCGTATTTTACTGTGATTGGAAGCAACCAGTCCTGTACGCCGTTCTCCTGCGGTTCTAAACCATAGGAGTTGTCACGTGTGATACGTTTTATCACTCGCCCCTGTGAAAGCTCTGGAAACACATTTAAACGCGTCTCAGAGCCATTTATAATAACTGGTTCCCGGCATATCCATTTACCGAGATTGTCAAGGAACTTCTGAACAGATAGTTTCTGCCTTTCTTTGTCAGATGCTGTACGATATACCACGTAAAATGGGTACTGACATACCTGATGCATCGTTCCGCAAACATCTTCTTTTTCTGAATAGATCAGCGCCCCGTTGTCTGCCGAGAACGCAATTCCGGACTCCTTGCCAAGTTCCTCAAACTTGATTGTTTCATTTTCATATAGTCCCGGATACTGGTTCAGAAGTGCTTTCATGGCATCTGTCAGAATCTCGTATCCGGTTGCATCTTTTCCGATAGGTTTATCCGCCATGTCTGCCACCTCCTGCCTGTGCCTTTCCTCTGTGGCTGATTGCATTTTTCTCCTCGGAAGAAAGCTCTGCCATATATTTTCCCTTTTCCGGTACATAAAAAATAGGGTCATAGCCGAAGCCATTCTCGCCCTTTGCCTCATAGCCGATGATGCCCTCAACGGTATCATAGCTGACCAAACGTCTGCCATCAGGGAATGCTGCCGCAATACAGCTGACAAAGCGCGCCGTTCTCTTTTCCTCCGGCACACCGTTCAGCTTTTCAAAAATCGCCTTGAAGCGTTCGGGGTAAGGCGTATCCTCGCCCATAAAACGCGCGGAATAAATGCCGGGGGCTTTATCCATGTAGTCGATTTCCAAACCGGAATCATCGCTCAGGGTAATCTTGCCGCCGATTTCCATCACCTGCACTGCCTTTTTCATGGCATTTTCCTCAAAGGTCTTGCCATCCTCCACCACGTCAATCGTAATGCCTGCTTCCTCCATGGAAATGACATTTACATCCATATCCGCCAGAATTTCGTTGATTTCCTTGATTTTTCCTTTATTTTTCGTTGCAAAAATAATCGTTTCCATCGTTTCCTCCTCGTTCATCCTTAGCTCAATTCCAGACCATCCAACGCCGCCTGCTGCAGCTGTTTCAACTCGCCTGCCGCCTTTCTGCCAAGCGCAAGCAGCTCCAGAAGCTGTTCCTGCGTAAAGGTGCCATGCTCACCTGTGCCCTGCACCTCTACGAAGTTTCCTTCATCCGTCATGATAATATTCATATCCACTTCCGCCGCGGAATCCTCCTCATAGCAAAGATCCGCCATGGCAACGCCATCTACCACACCAACGCTTACCGCGGAAATATAACGGCGCAGGGGCATTTTTTCAATCAGCCCCTCCGCTACCAATTTCCGACACGCCATTGCCAGTGCAACAAAGCCGCCTGTGATGGATGCCGTTCTGGTGCCGCCGTCCGCCTGCAGAACATCGCAGTCCACCGTAATGCTTCTTTCGCCCAGCTCCGTAAAATCCACTGCCGCACGCAAGGCTCTGCCAATCAGTCTCTGAATTTCCGTGGAACGCTGATTCAGCTTCAGCTTATTGATGTCCCTTTTGTTTCTTGTTGCGGTTGCGCGAGGCAGCATGGAATATTCTGCCGTTACCCAGCCTTCGCCGCTCCCCTTTTTAAAGGGCGGCACGCTTTCCTCTACGGAGGCGTTGCAAAGTACCTTTGTGTTGCCCCATTCTATCAGCACAGACCCCTCCGCGTAGCGCGTAAAATCCTTGATGATTTTTACGGGACGCAGTTCATCTGTCTTTCTTCCGTCAAAACGGTTCATCTCTCATTCCTCCTGTTGTTCTTTTTCTATTCCGGATTAAATTATACCATATTTGCAGAAAAATTTATAGAAAAAGACCACAGCATCTCTGCCATGGTCTGATTTTCTTATCTTATCGCAAGGGATAAGTAAATGCCTCCTCGATTGCATCTGCAATCGCCTTTGCGACTTTATTCTGATAATCCTCCTGCGAAATCTTGAGCGCATCGCCGGGGTTGCTGATAAATACCGTCTCTACAATAACCGCAGGTACGGTTGTTGTATTCAGAATCAGCAAATCGGTACGCAGCTTTGTTCCTCTATTGGTGTTGCCTGTTGCGCTGACAATGCTATTCTGAATCAGCTGTGCCAGCTTCAGGCTTGTCAGATTGCTGCCCGTATCATTGGAATGGTTTTTATACAGCACCTCTGTGCCGTTTGCCACTGCCGAGCCGGAATTCATGTGAATGGAAACCATTGCATCCGCAATCGCATTTGCACTCTGCGCCCTGCTGCTGTTTGTGGGGTAGGTATCGCTGTTTCTTGTCACATAAACCTTAATGCCGCTGCCGTCCAGATAATTTGCAACCTTCTGCATAATGGTAAGGGTGAGATTTTTCTCCGTCAGTCCGTTGCCGCTTGCGCCGGGGTCACTGCCGCCGTGACCTGCATCCAGCAGAAGCACCTTACTGTATACATCCTGCGGATTCTTTACGGAAATGACATATCTTTCCTGCTCCTCCGTAATGCTGTAGCAGCTGATACGGCTCTGGTTAAAGCGGATGGTTGTCTTGCCACCACTTGTGGAAACCTGAATACTCTTGATTACACCGTTATCGATATCATAAGTGCCGCTGCCGAAGGTTTCGGAATAATCTCCGGGCAATACCACATCGGTATAGCCATCCAGATAATGATCATTGATTTTCACACTGCCTGTCTGAATGGTATCCTTTTTCTGCAAATACAGCTTATTTGCGCTTGTGTCATAGCTCATGTTTTTCATACTGGAGCTGAAAATCTGTAATGTCATCGCATGATTATCTGTGGTATAGCTGTATTTCGCCATGCCGTCCACCTCAAATACCAACCGCAGAGTCGTATCGTTGAACATTGCCGCTCTGCCTGCCGTTACATATTCCAGTGCGCTTACATCAAAGGTGCTGTCCAACTCGGAAACCGCATTGGGAATATCCACTACGATTCTGCTTGGGTTGGAAAGCGTATAGACGCTCACGCCCAGTGCGCTGTCCCCGCCAACCTCAATGATATCTCTGTCGGTGCTGCTGTTATGTCGAATTGCAATATCGCTGACCGTTACGCTTTTGAATGCAATCGTCAGCTTGGATTTATCCGCACTCTGCGTAATGGTGTAGTTCTTTTTCCCTGTTAAATCAAACACCACTCTGGTGTAGATTGTACCATCATCCGCTGTATGCTCCGCCGTCCGCACTGCGGTCACAATACCGCTGTTCGTTGCAGTCAGACTTGTCGCCAGACCGTTCTTTGCGCCGTAAAAATCAAGCACAATCTTATTATCTGCCACATAGACCTCCTCATAGGAGGAAACCGCACCGCTTGCCTGCACGGAGAAGGTCTGCTCCGCCGTTTTGCTTGCCGGCACAGTCACCTTGTTCAGCGTGACATAATTCACGCTCGGTGTAGTGGGTGTGGTGGGTATAGTGGGTGTGGTGGGATTTGTCGGTGTTGTAGGCGTTGTCGGCGTGGTGTTTGCCGTCGTTTTGATGGAAACCGTTCTGGTTGCATCATCCCACTGAATGTTCAGATCCAGTGCAGAAGCCAGCGCACGCACAGGCAGCATCGTTCTGTCGTTTACAATCATCGGCGGCACATCCATGGTAAAGGTTTTGCCGTTTTTGTAGCCGGTTGCCTTATTCATTTCAAAGACCAGTGTGTAATCATCATTGATCACATACGCCTGCTTGGCTTCTTCGTTCCAGGTAACCTCGCAGCCAAGCTCCTGCGCAATCTGGCGCATGGGCAAAAGCGTTCTGCCGTCAATCGCGACCGCAGGCATATCCTTCGGTGTCATGGTTTTTCCGTCAATCTTTACCACAATCTCCTTCGCATTGTATGCGTGGTTCTTGCCGTTATAAAACAGGTTCATGCTGACATTTGCTGCAAATGCCGTTACGGATGAAAGCATCCCCACCGCCATCGTTGTCAGCAGGAGCCGTTTCCACTTATGTCTCATTGTGTATTCCTCCTGCTTATCCTTATGTAAACTTTCCTTTGACATACTCCTCTAGTATATCAGTATATCAAATTTTGTCAAAATGAAAAGGTTCTTTCCCATTTTGTAAGAAAGTCTTAATCTTTAGTCGAAAAAAGAGCGTCTATTGTTCCCAATAAACGCCCTTTTCCAATATTTTCTTGCTTATCTGCCGCGGTTTTCCGTATAGCTCCCCTTGAGCGTTGCGGTTTTCGTTTCATCGTTCCAGAGAATTTTTTCTGCGCCGAAAATCTTCGCCCAATCCCGCATCGGAAGGAAGGCTCTGCCATTGACAATCTCTAGTTCCCCCGAGGTTTCCAATGGATTGCCACCATAAAGCATTTTCTTTTCGCCTGCTTTCATTTGAAAATAGACATCTCCCTTCAGAATGGTGACCTCTTTCTCCCCTGCGTTCCAATCAACTTTGGTCGGCTCACGGTCAAACGCCTTTACCGCCGCACGCAGGGGCAGCATAGTATAGCCGCTTTTGCTGAGGTAAGCCGGAGTATCCAACGCGATCCTGTCTGCGCCGGAATAAATAGAATTCTCGCCCACAGGAATGGTTATCACCCAGTTTGTTCTGGTCGAGATTTCAAAGTTCGCATCCACGAAATTTTCAATCACCTTTGTCTGTTCAGTTTTTCCGTCTGCATCCTCGTAGTCTGCATACAGACCATAATGCACACCGGAGCCAACCTCCAATGCGCCATTTTCCGCATCCAGCGTATAATCGGAAAGTGTCAGCGCTTCCTGTTTTTTATCATCCGCCGCAAGAATCTGCACAATCAGCTTGCCTTCCTCTACGTAACATTCCGCCTTTACGGAGCCGTTTTCCACAACCGTTTTTTCTTTCTCTGCAAACTGCATTTTTCCTTCTGCGGTAAATACGAATTTCGCGCCTGCCGCAAAGCCATCTGTCTCTGTTTCCGTCAGAATCAGCTTCTTCATGGTAATTTCATCCGGTCTGTCATCCTTTTTGAAGCCCGTGTGTCCATTCGCATACTCGCACTTTGTCGCGATATCCACCGCAGGAAATTCCGCCGCCTGCGCCATCACAGGCATCGCTGCCAGACAGCCTGCCACCAAGGCTAAACCAATTATTTTCTTCATAAAATGCTCCTTTCGTTTTTCCCATGTTGTCTTGCTTTTTATTCTTCCTCGCCCTGCGCTCGTTTATCAAACGCCTTCAGCTTTTTCATAACCCTGCCGTGTACGCTGTTCGCAGGGAAATTTCCTGTCTTATTCTTCTTTCCGGCGGACAGCCCCATCAGAAGCTCAATCCCTTCATCAATCTTAGAAATCGGATAAATATGGAACAGACCGTCCTTCACCGCCTGCACCACCTCATCCTTCAGCACCAGATCCTTCACATTGGAAACAGGAATAATTACCCCCTGTGTCCCCGTCAGACCGCGTTTTCTGCAAAGGTCGAAGAACCCTTCGATTTTATGGGTCACACCGCCGATTGCCTGAATTTCGCCCTTCTGGTTGACAGAACCCGTCACCGCCAAATCCTGACGAATCGGCAGTTCCGCCAAGGAGGAAAGAATGCAGTATAATTCCGTACTGGAGGCGCTGTCCCCATCAATACCATTATAATTCTGCTCGAAGCAAACCCGACAGCTCAAAGAAAGCGGAAAATTCTGCGCATAGGTCTGCCCCAGAAAGCCCGTGATAATCTGCACGCCCTTGTCATGCGTCTGTCCGCTCAGGCGTGCCTCCTTCTCGATATTCACAATGCCGGATTTGCCGACATAGGTTGTTGCCGTAATACGGGAAGGATTCCCAAAGGCATAATTGCCCATATCCAGAACGGCAAGCCCGTTAATCTGCCCGATTTCCGCCCCTTCGGTATCAATCATAATGACGTTTTCTTCGAGCATTTCGTCCAGCTTTTCTTCATACAGCTTCATCCGCTGCTCCTTTTCGTAAATGGTTTTCTGAATATGTTCCGCCGTCACAAGCTCCGCTCCTTCCAGCTTTGCCCATGTTACCGCTTCGCAGAGAATCTCCGCCAGATGATTGAATCGCGTGGAAAGCTTATCCTGCCGCTCTGCCGTTCGGGAGGAATATTCCACAATGGCGCAAACCGCGCTTACATCAAATTCCATGCACCCTTCTCTATCCACAAACCGTTTGATAAACTGCGCGATTTTCCGGATATTTTCATCTGTACGAGGCATTTCATAATCAAAGTCCGCGCGAATTTTGAAGAACTTATCAAATTCCTCGTCATATTCATTCAACAGCTCATAATAATAGCTGCTGCCAATCATAATCACCTTGATATTTGCAGGAATCGGCTCCGGCTTCAGGGTGGGCGCAACCACCGCACCCAGCTGCTCCCGTATGGAGTCCATGTTGATTTCTCTGGTCTTCATCACGCGGCGGAGTGCCTCCCATGCCTGTGGCGTAGAAAGGATATCCTGCGCCTGCACCAGCAGGTAACCGCCATTCGCCTTATGGAACAGACCGCCCTTAATCTTCATGAAATCCGTTGTCAAATTCCCGAATTCGCTGTCATATTCCACCTCACCCACCAGATTATTATAGGTCGGGTTAAACGTCACCACGATGGGCGCACCCTTGCTGTCGGAATGGTCTACAATCAGATTGACCTTATATTTCAGCGTCACATCCTCGGCAGGCTTTTTCCCAAGCATCGGCAGGAGACTTGCAAGGCTGTCCTCACCATCCTCTTCCTCCTCAACGAACTGGCTGATATTTTCCAGAACATCCTCCTGCACCGCATTGATGTAGGAAATAACTCTTTCATATTCCTGATATTTTTCCTGCACCGCATTCACATGATGCCCGATGGCAAACATTCCCGTTTTATAATCCAGCTGATCGGTCTGCCGCTTGGATTCCTTATCCATATCGCGCAGCTCACGCATAATGGAGCCTGCTTTTTCCTGCACCATCTGAGAATTTTTCTCAATTTTATTTTTTATATCCTCGCTCAGGTCATCGTATTCATCCTCGCCGACCGCCTTGCCCTCTACCACAGGCATGAAAAATACGCCTGCATTCGTTGTTTTTACCTGAAAGCTGTACTGCTCCGCAACGGCACTCATTTCTGCCATAAGCGCGTCTCTCTTTTCATCAAAGGAATGCTCCAAAGTGTTTTTCTGTGTTTCGTAATCCTCCGCACGGAACGCCTTCTGCAGCTCCGTTTTGAAAAGCTGCACCAGCTCTGCCATGTCCTCCTTGAACTGCTTGCCCTGTCCCGGCTCGAAGCGCAGTGCCAAAGGGCTTCTGGGATTCTGAAAGTTATAGACATAGCACCAGTCATACGGCACCGGCTCTGTCTGCGCCAGCTTTTCGGTGCTGTTTCTTGCATAGGTAGTTTTGCCCGTGCCGGAAGGGCCTGCCATATAAATATTGTAGCCCTTCATTTTTACTGCCAAGCCGAAATCAAATGCCTTCACGGCTCTTTCCTGCCCGATGACCCCCTCCAGAGGCTTGATCTCCGCCGTTGTACGAAAGGACAGCTCCTCAGGAAAGCACCCTTTCTTTAGCTCTGTATACGCCAATTCAAATGGTTTTTCCATTTTTCTTCATCTCCTTTTTGCAAAAAACGCTGAAATGCACTCTCACATCTCAGCGTTTCTATTTTTTCTTTTCCGCTCCGTCAAAGGGACGCGCCCTCTGCATCGGGGAAATATTTCCACATGATAATTGCATCCTCCTTGGTGTCGGGGTAATAATTCTTACGGATACCCTCTGCCTTGAAGCCGTATTTATGGTACAACGCCTGTGCAGGCCGATTCCCCATGCGTACCTCCAAGGTAATGCCTGTCATTTCTTTTTCCAACGCCTTTTCAATGAGCTTTTCCATCAGCCTGCTGCCGATGCCTTCACAGCGTACCTCCTCCAGTACGCCCACGTTTGTGATATGTCCTTCTGTTACTACATGCCACATCCCTGCATAGCCGACTACTCTGCCATCCATCAGCGCCACATAGTAAATCGCCATTGTGTTTTCTCTGACTTCTCTTTCAAAATCCGCTCTGGTCCAGGGGATAGAAAAGGTTGCTTCCTCAAGCGTCACCACGCCGTTGATATGCTCCTCCGCCATAGGGACAATCTCAATCATTCTCCTGCTTCCTCCTTCGCCAGTCTGGCTTCTCTTTCCCGTTCCGCCTGTGATTTTCTCAGATAAATCAGCTCAAATGCATTGCCCGGCTTTGCCAGTCCTTCCTCTGCCATGATTGCGCCCAGTGCTGCCACCGCAGATGCTCTTTGCATATTGCAGTGCGCAGGAGCGAATAAAAATGCGGGGTTCTGTTCCAGTCTTTCTCTGTGCACCGGTACGCCGTCCCCCAGAAAAATGACCTCATGCTCCAGCATTTCTGCAATTTCAATGACACGCTCAATGCTTTCTGCCATGTGGTCTGTCAGGCGAATCAGCTTGCCGTTTTCCCACATATAAAAAGCGGCATAAACCTGATTTCTTCTGGCATCCATAATCGGGCAGATGAATTTATTCGTTTCAAACACATTATATGCCAATGCATCCAATGTGGGAACGGCAACAATAGGCTTGTCTAGCGCAAGCGCAAAGCCCTTCGCCGTTGCCGCGCCGATTCTCAGCCCCGTAAAGGAGCCGGGACCGCAGGCACAGGCAATGCAGTCAATGCTCGCCTTGTCCGTTTCCGTCCGTTCCAGAATATCCGCAATCATGGGCAGGATGGTCTGGCTGTGCGTCAGCTTATAATTCATGGTAAATTCCGCAATCAGCTTATCTCCCTCCACAAGGGCGGCACTGGCGGTCTGCCCCGTGGTGTCAATTCCTAAAATCTTCATCCTCAGCCCTCCTGTCTGATGGTGATACGGCGGTAATCGTCATCCTTGGTGTAGTCCTTCTCTATCGTAATCCAGACGGCATCGGCAGGAATCAACTCCTTCACCAGCTCCGCCCATTCTACCAGACAAACGCCCTCACCGTAAAAATATTCCTCATAGCCGGTGTCCTCCATTTCCTCCTCGCAGGAAATGCGGTACACATCAAAATGATACAGCGGCAGTCTGCCCTCGTATTCATTCACAATGGCAAAGGTAGGGCTGGTCACATGCTCCGTAATCCCAAGCCCCTTGGCAAAGCCCTTCGTAAAGACCGTTTTGCCAACGCCCAGATCGCCGCTCAGACAGTAAATCTGTCCCGCCCTTGCCTCTCGTCCCAGCTTTTCTCCCAAGACTTCGGTTGCCTCAGGGTTGTTTGTTTCAATTCTTTCGTTCATCGTATCATCCTCAATAAATAAAGATTGCCGTAATGCCTGTATCCAGCTTGCGTGCTTCCTTACCGTCATAGTAATACAAATCGCCCACACCTGCATTCACATCATACTTGCCGATATAAACCAGCTTGCCATTCTCCTTATACTGGAAAGCAAATACATCCTTGGCAATGGCAGTTTCTGTCTTGCCATCCCATGCACGCAGCTCACCGTTGCCTGTTGCTGCATCTGCATCGGCAACATAATACACCGCATCCTCTGTGAACTGTACGCCGCTTGCGTTTGCAATGGTTGTTTTGCTGCCTGCTGCGCCCAATGTGCCTACGCCTTCCGTATAATCAAAGTAATAAATCAGGGTATTGCCGATGTAGCCGAAGCTCTGTACATTTGTGGCAACGGTTTCTGCTTTTTCCTTGCCCAGCTCGATTTCCACCAGAATGGTATCCCCTGTATTCGCATCGGTATCCAGATAAGCTGCCTTCTTGCCGTTTTCGGAAAGCTTCAGCCCATCCAACTGTGGCTGACTGCCGGAAAGCAGATTTACCTTCCCTGTCGTATCCGCAAGGAATACCTCCATGCCGCCATAATTCAGAGACATATAATAAATATATTCCACCATGTCCAGTCCGCCATCCATTACAGAAAGATGCATGGGTGTAAATCCCTTTGTTTTATAGCCTGCCACATAGGTCTGCTTGCTGTCAACACCGACTGCCGCAACCACATCACCTGCTACCCGAACGCTCTTGCCGCCTGTCAGCACATAACATTCCTGCAAAAGCGGTTCAAAGCCCTCGCCGTTTTTCATTGCCTTACGGATTTCGTCTCTCTGCACCTTCTGCTCATAGCCCTCATCGCCCTTTTTCAGCTTCGCATCCTGCTCTGCCATGTCATCCACGATAATGTCCTTATAAAGCACCTTTTCTTCACTCTTTTTGCAGTAGAGCACATCTCTGCCGTTGGGCATCATTTCCATAGAAGAAACATTTTCGACTGCGGTCTTGGGCTCTCCCTTGAAATCATAGCTGAAAATGTTATAGCCATCCTTGCCTGCCGCAACGTAATACAGAATTCCGCTTTCCTCCGCCAATGCGTAGGTTTCCGCGGAATCGGTCAGGGGAAGAATGTTATCCTCCATATTCTTGCCGACTGCAACTGCATTCAGAAGCCCTGTGGTATCGGTGAATGCAAGATATTTGCCATTGCCGCTCAACGCATAAACATCATTTTCCAGATTTATGCCCGTCTTTACGGTCTGCACTTCCTTGCCGTCATAGACACAAAGCGCGTAGGTCTCGCCGTTTTTTTTCAAATAAGCGACCACCTTGCCATCCTTGCTTGCCATGTAATCGTAAACATCCGTATCAATCTGCGCCGCCTTTGCATCCGCATTTTTCGCATCCCTGCGATACAGCACAAATGCACCGTTTTCATCCACATCATCGGAGAAATACAGATAGCTGCCATCCTCTGTCACGCTTGCGCCCCAGGCAGTGTAGAAGTAATGATAGGTGCCGCCGTTGCTCAGTCCCTCCTGCACCTGATAGGGTGCATTTTTCAAATCGTAATAATACAGATTATCATCCTTGGTATACAGGATACCCGTATCAACAGCTTTTCCCATTGGGTTCATCCACGCATACGCCACAATCGCAATCAGCGCAATCAAGCCAATCACAATCCCCAGTACGCCGCCCTTTTCCGCTTTCTGCGCCGCAGGGGCTTCCGCAGGCTGTTCCTCCTGCTTCGCTTCTTCCTGCTTCAGTTCTTCCGTTTCCTCTATCTCAGGCTCTTCTGCTGTTTCTTCTACAGAAGCTTCTGCCGTTACGGGTTCTTCCGCCGTTTCTACAGCTTCTTCCGCCGCAGGCGCATCCGTCACAGATGCTTCATCCTGTGTCGGCTCCTCTTTGGTTTCTACTGCTTCTTTCGGCTCCAATTCCTCATTTTTTTCTAATTCATTCTTTTCCATCTCGTCCATTTTGGCGTTCCTCCTAACCATTGATTTTTGTCAGAAATATTTTCTTCGCACCACCAAAGCCACACGCCCGATGCCCTTGATGCGCTGTAGTGCCTTCCGCCTGTCCTTCTTGCGGAGGGTCTTTGTATTTGCCTGCACTGCCTGCTTTTCCGCCTTCTGCATTGCCCTTCCGGCTGCTTTCCTTCTGCCGCCCGGCAGAAATTTCCGAAATGCCAAAGCCTTTCTTCCAAGCGATACCGCGCGCAAACCGTTTTGGACTGCGCTGATGCCCATTTTTATTTTTGGCTCCATAAAAAAGCCCCTTCCTTTTTTCTCATCGGGACACACCTAACGTATTTCTACCTATTATAGCATACGCATTACATACCGTTTCAGTATACCACACTGTCAACACTTCGTCTACTCTCCGAAATGTTACCGAATTGTTACAAAATTTAAACTTTTAATGAAGTTTTAGTTTACAAACCAAACTTCTTCCATTATAATATCCTATGGATATCATGAAAAGAAAGGTGAGATATTTCCGAATGAATGAAAATCAGAATGAAATTCAGAACGAAAATCAAGAGCAATCGCAGGAACCCCATAAGCATTTCCTGACACTTCATATTTCTCATAAGGGTCAGCAGAAAACGCTCCACTTCCGCATCCGTCATGCTGTGGCGGTCTGCGCAGCGACAGTTTTTCTGGTCGGCGGTTCTGTCTGCGCCGTTGGTGCATATCAGAAAACAAAAACAGATCTGCATACCTCTAAGGAGCAGCTACTGGAAACCGAACGGGAACGCCGTAAGCTGGAACAGCGTGCAGAGCTTCTGGAAACCGAAAATACCGAATATACCGAAAATATCGATGCTCTCCAGAATAAAACAACAGAGCTGGAGCAGAAAATGAACGAAATCGAATCCGTAAAAGAGGATTTGTATCATCAGATTACCAATCTGGATGAATCCGATTCCTCTGCTTCTCTGGATTTAACCGCTATGACATCTGCATTGGCACCCACAGAGGGAACAGAGGCGGCAGCTCCGACCTTTACTACCCTCGTCAGCACATCCTATAATAAGGCATCTGCTCTTTCCACCCATCTGGATAAGATGAGCCTTCTGATGGATGAAACAAGCATTTCCTTTTCTGCTGTTGCAGATACCGTAACCTATCTGGCAGCGCTGAGCAATGCACCGAGCGGTTGGCCTGTTGACAGCCGTACCGTTTCCACAGAATTCAATCCCTCTGCCGATCCCTCCATCAGTGACGGCAGAAAGCATTATGGCATGGATATCTCCACACAGAGCAGAATCATCCCCATTTATGCAACCGCATCGGGGACTGTTGTTACCGCACAGTATCATAGCGAATTCGGCAACTATGTTGTGATTGACCATGGCAACGGCTTCACCACCTTATACGCACACTGCACGGATTTGAACGTAGCTGTCGGCGATAAGGTAAAGAAAGGCGATACCATTGCAACCACAGGCAGTACAGGGATGTCCACAGGTGTCCACTGTCATTATGAAATTCAGCTGAACGGGGTATATCAGAACCCCAGAGATTATCTCGGCGAAGAATAAGAAAAATTTAAGGCTGTCTGATTTTTCAGACAGCCTTTTTTATTTGCTTAATCGTTTGTACTATCTCCGTTTCCACTGACGGGAATGGCATCCCCCAGCAGTCTGGGCTTTCGTTTCAGTGCCGCATTGCAGAAATCCTTCGCTCTTGCAAGCATTTCTCGTGCTTCGCGGTAGCTTTGCCCTCTGTAGCTCACATCTGCCGCCGCAACGCCATAGGCATCCAGGCCTAATTTCTCCGCAACATATAATGCCCGTGGCAGGTGGTATTTCTGGCTGACGATAATCACCTTTTCCGCGCAGAAAATCTCCTTTGCACGATAGACGCTGTCATAGGTGGAAAAGCCTGCATGGTCCATGAAAATATCTGCGGAAGGCACGCCGCTTTCCTTCGCAATCCGCTTCATGGTATTTACTTCATCATAGTCCTCTGTGCCATGATCACCACTCATCAGAAGCTTTTCCGCCGCGCCTGCCCGATAAAGCGCAATGCCTGTTTCCAGTCGGTCGGTCAGCATCAGGCTCGGTGTCCCATCAGGACGCACACCGCATCCCAGCACCAGAATACAATCCGCATCCTGCTTTGCCGCTTCCTCCGCTGAAAGAATACGCGCCGCCGTTTCGCTTTTCACATAGGCACTCAGCCAGACCACCGCCAGACAGCCGGCAACCCCCATGCAGATTAGAAAAAGAAGAATTCGCTTTGTCCATATTTTCATATCGTTTCCTCATTTCTTCCAAGCTGTTCCTGCCTGTAATATGCAGCCACCTTCGCATAATCCGCCCGTTTCAATTCGGTTTTTCCTTTTTCCGAAAGGGCATAAACGCCCTTTTCCACGCGCACAAACCATTTCTCATAATTGCGGCTGAGAAGCGCAGCCAGCTCTTCTAAGCCCCTTGCGCGCAGCTCCGCCAGAGAAATTTCCCCTTCTCGCTCCAGAATACACGCCAGACGGATGACCCTTTCCCGATAGGCAGTGATAATTTTTCGTCTTGTCATGCCGCCGATATTTGCATCTAGCTGTCTGCCTTCCAGCTCCGCCTGCAGCTGCTCCTTTTTTCGCTTATTCTTACGAATCATGCTGTCCGCAGGTGTCAGTACCACGTCCACCGTTTTCAACGGGCTGTCCAGCGCAACAGTCAGCAGTCCCAATTCCAGACGCTTCAGCAGACGCAGCATGTCCTGCCACGCCTTTTCTCTTGCGCCCTTCTTCGGACGAGGGATTGCCACAAAAACCTCATCCGTCAGGCTTTGCCTCTCCAAGCCCTGATAAACTAGCTTCAGCCCAAAGGCCCTTTTCAGTTCCACCACAACCAGTCTGCCGTTCTTCTCGGCAGCAATATCGCAGTGCTTCACCTCTGCCTGCACCTGATAGCCTTCTTCCTCCAGAAACGCGCGAATCGGCTCATATAAATCTGTTTCCTTAAACTCCGTCATTTCTTATTCCTTCGCCATAAAGGCTTCGATCTCGTCCACTGTTTTCAGCATAGCGGCAGTCATCACCTCATTGCCTTCCGCAGTCACCAAAACATCATCCTCAATCCGAATCCCGATTTCCCATTCCTCGATATACAGTCCGGGCTCTACCGTCAGCACCATACCCGGCTCCAGTACACGGTCGCCGTATCTGCCGATATCATGCGTTTCCGCACCAAGGTAATGGCTCACGCCATGGTAATAATATTTCGCTACATCCTCTCTGGTTTCCACCAAGCCGATTTCCTTTAATGCCGTAAAATAATATTCCTTCAGCAATTCATTCAGACTACTGAACTGCACACCGGGACGAATGGCATCAATGACTCTCCGCTGTCCCTCCAGAACGATATTGTAGACCAGCTTCTGCCGCTCCGTAAATTTGCCATTAACGGGGAAGGTTCGGGAAATATCCCCGTTATACCACTGCCATTGCGCACCTGCGTCAATCAGAATCAGCTCGCCATCGGCAACGGTCTGATTATTTTCCACATAATGCAGAATCGTCCCGCGCTTGCCGCCTGCCGCAATGGTGCGGAACGCCTTTTCTCTTGCGCCATTCACCATCAGCGTATAATCATACGCCGCTTCAATTTCATATTCCTTCTGATTGGGCTTTGCCGTCCGCATCATGGCTTCAATCCCCAGACGGGTAATATCCATGGCTTTCCGCATCCGCTCCAGCTCCCATTCTTCCTTAATCAGACGCATATCGCTGAACAGAGGATACAAATCCCCAATGACCATCTGCGGTGCATGGCAGTGTACCTTCTCCGCAAACCGCAAAGCAGGGGTACGTTCCCCGTGCCATTCTCTGTTTTCCATATCAAGCCAGATTTTCTTAATGCCGCTTCTGAATAAATATGTGGCGAAATCCTCCTCAAAGGCATCAATCCAACCGATATTTTCAATACCGCTTACCGCGGTCGCCTCCTCTGCCGTCATGTTTGCGCCGACCCATTTTGCCATAACGCCGTTATCTCTGGGGATATACAAGGTTTCTTCCACGCCCGTTCTGGTTTTCGCCAGAAAAAGGATGCAGTCCTCCCGTTCAATGCCCGTTACATAATAAAAATTGCGATCGGGAGAAAAGGGGTAATTCTCGTCCCCTCTTTTGATGGGTGCTTTCCCTGCAAACAGCACTGCCGCCGAAAACATTTCCATCCGTGCAAGCAGCTTTTCTCTGTTCTTTTTCCAGATTTCGTTCATTTTTTCTCACCGTTCCCTTCCATCCGAAATAGTCTCTTTTTTCCGAAAAATCCTTACAGCATCTGAGGGGTTTTTCTAAATTTTTTATTCCGCAATCAAAAATTCCTTGTCTGCAAAAAAATTCTTCAGTGCTTTTTTCTCTGCTGCAACCCTGCCCTGCACCGCATCAGGCTTGCCGCCGCCCTTACAGCCGAAGGGCTCCTTCATTTCATCGGTATAGGCGCGCGCGTCCTTCTCCGCACTCAAGAGAACAAAGACATAGCCCTCGTCTGCCTTGGAAAATACCGCCGCACGCTTTGCGCCCTTCTGCAAAAGCAAATCCGCAAAATGCGTCAAATCCTTACTGTTCAAGCCCTCGCCGAAGAACAGGATATTTTCCGTTCCTTCGGGCACCTGTTCCGCCTTGAGCGTGAAGTATTTCCATTTTAACTGATTCAGATTCTGCACCAGCTCATCCCGCTCCGCCAGAACATTTTTCACTGCGCTGTCTGCCTTAACCGCAGGCACAGAAAGCAGCCTGCCAACCTCTGCGGAAACGTCGTTTTTCTTACGGAACTCCTGCAATGCACGCTTGCCGCAAAGCAGTTCCAAGCGTGTGCCGCCCTTATAATTCTGCGCGCCGATAATCTTAATCTGCCCGATTTCGCCTGCCAGCTTTACATGTGTTCCACAGCAGGCACAGCAGTCATACTCGCCCACATTCACAATGCGCACCTGTCCTTCCAGTTCCTTTTTGCTGCGATATTCCAGCTTCGCCAGCTCCTCCTTTGAAGGATAGCGAATCCCGACGGGCACATTTTTCCAGATGGCCTCGTTTGCTTTTTCCTCTAAATAAGGCAAATCCTCCGCAGGAATTTTGGTATTCAAATCAATCGTAATGCTTTCCTTTCCCATGTGAAAGCCGACATTGTCACAGCCATATCTGCCGCAGATGACACCGCTGAGAATATGCTCCCCCGAATGGTTCTGCATCAAATCAAAGCGATGCTCCCAATCAATCTCACCTTCCACCTCTGCACCGACAGGCAGCGGCTTATCTGTTGTATGAACAATGTCCTCACCTCTTTCATGCACATCCAATACACGCACACCTCCCAGAACACCGATATCCGCAGGCTGTCCGCCTCCCTCAGGATAGAAAAGCGTTCTGTTCAGTATGACTGTCCAATGCTTCTTTTCTTCTGTACAGTCCAGTACTCTTGCGGTGAATTTTGTTGCATAGGCATCTCTATAATATAATTTCTCGGTCATGGTTTTTCCTCCGTTTTTCTGAAATCCTACAGATAAAGTATAGCATATTTCAGACAAAAGAAAAAGCGGTGTGTCTGCTGACACACCGCCTATCGTCAAATATGAAATTATTTGTCAACGGAAGGAGCAACATCGTCCATCCATTTCATCAGACCGCCCATTTCAGCGTCCTTATCCCAAACATATTTCTTCGTTTCGGAAGCGATTACGCCGCTCAGACCGAGCAGTGCAATCAGGTTCGGGAATGCCATACATGCGTTCAATGTATCGGCTACGTTCCAAACAACTTCCAGAGTCGCGGAGCAGCCAACCAGTACAACGATTGTCCATGCAACACGGAAAGGCTTAATTGCCTCTACGCCTACCAGATATACCCATGCACGTTCGCCGTAGTAAGCCCAACCAAGGATGGTGGACCACGCAAATGTAATCAGACCGAATGTCAGAACTGCAGGCCCGATAACAGGGATTGCATTGAAAGCACCTGCTGTCATCTGTGCGCCCTTCAAACCTTCCATACCTACGGGGTCTTTAATGATGGAGGATACCAGAACCAGACCTGTCAGCAAGCAAACTACGATTGTATCCCAGAATACACCGGACATGGAAATCAGAGCCTGTCTGGAAGGGTTTCTTGTAGCTGCACATGCGTCAACGATAGGAGCAGAACCCAGACCAGATTCATTTGTGAACAGACCACGAGATACACCGGCACGGATACACGCTACTACCGTTGCACCAACAAAGCCGCCGCCGACTGCCTGAGGATTGAATGCGCCATGAATAATTGCGGAGAATGCTGCCGGAATATATGCGCCATTGATGACACAAATAACCAGACAACCTAAGATATACAGACCAGCCATCAGGGGAATCAGCTTTTCACATACTTTGGAGATGGACTTAACGCCGCCCAGAATTACCAGACCTGTAGCAATCATTAAAATAATACCTGTGATAACCTTTGGAACACCAAATGTACCGCTTACGGATTCTGCGATAGAGTTACCCTGTGTCATATTACCAATGCCGAAGCAGGCAATACCTGTAAGGATTGCAAAGAGAACGCCCAGCCACTTCTGACCCATACCTCTTTCCAGAGCGTACATGGGACCACCGATGAAGGAACCGTCTTTTGCTTTTACACGATATTTTACCGCCAGTGTTGCTTCACCGAATTTTGTTGCCATACCAAACAGACCTGTAAGCCACATCCAGAATACAGCACCGGGGCCGCCTGCGCCGATTGCAGTTGCAACACCTACGATATTACCGGTACCGATGGTAGCCGCAAGTGCTGTTGCCAGCGCACCGAAGCCAGATACGTCACCGCTTGCCTCCGAATCCGGTGTAACGGAAAGCTTAATCGCTGTAATGGTTTTTCTCTGAATGATTCTTGTTCTGAATGTCAGATAAACGTGTGTACCTACCAACAGGATCAGCATGACAGGCCCCCACACAAAGCCATTGATTTTTGTTACAAAAGCGTTAAAAGTTTCTAACATACCTACTTCCCTCCTCTTTTCTTTTAAAAAAGATGATCTTCCTTTTTTGCATCAGCATCGAAATCAGAGTTGCGCGCGTTTCTGTTTTTCAAAAATACTCATACATCATTCCATTCGGAACACACCTATATGATACATAAAAAATGACTATAACGCAAGATATTTTTTGATAATTTTCAATTTTTTTCCATTTTTAACATAACTTTTTATATGTTATATCTATTAAAACTGTTGATTTTATCTGTTTTTTATGCACTTCGACATCAATAAAAAGACATCTGTCCGTTAAGAAAACGTGAATTTATTTCGTTCACCGGATAAACAGAAATCCATTTAAACATTGATAAATCAACATTTTTCGATGTTTTTATAAAAACAACGACAAAATTCACATTTTACCGATATTGTTATATTGCACAAAAAATGTTTACGTTTTCTTAACACTGTATGCAAAAAACAGAGTACTCCTATTCCCGCTATATACGCCTCTCTTTCGACCCAAGCTCCAATAATCCAATCAGGCTCCGGAACGCCATGCAAAGTCATTGATGGCGCACTTATGAAACGTCTCCATTTCCTTTCCCTCCTTTTTTGAAAATATCGGAATGCTGTCCGAAGTGTTTCTGCTTCGGTATACTTGGAATTTATTCGTTTTCCGCGAGAAATATGCCATCTGCGCCCGTTCAGATTGTATTAAAAAACGGAAGAAACCCTTTTTTGAGGTTTCCTCCGCTTTTATAGGTGCTATGCTTACAGCTCTTTGTTTTCTTCTTCCACAATGGCTTCTGCGATTTCCTGCTCATCTGTTTCTTCTGCTTGCTCATCCGCTTCTTCTGTTTCCTCATCCTTCGGCTCACGCATCAGGCGCAGTGCCACAACCAGAATTACAACGGCAACCACAATCTGCGGAATCGTATAGCTGAGTGCCCATGCAAAATCAGGGATATAGAAAAACCGCTCCATCAGGTACATTGCCTGCTTCCACAGTTCGGAAAGGGCAATCAGGAGCAATACAAAGCCGAACACGCGGCGGTGCTTGGGACTGCATTTCCATTCTCTGTTCAAATTTACATAATCCGCAAAAATAAATTTGTCTTCAACTGCCGCAAATTCCTCCTCCGTCATGCGCCGCAGATTATGCGTGTGGAAAAAGCTGTAGCACCATACAATCGGGCAGATAAAGAAGATCAATTCCTCAAAGCCCAGCCATGCCGCTAAGGCAATCGTACCAAAAAACAGCCCCATCAGGCTGACCCCCTGCCGATACAGCCCCAGATACATCTCCCCCGCGCCCGGGCAGCAGGAAAATACCAATGTAAAAAACCGATTCTTTTTATTTGTCATAAAAAACGCCTCCTATATTTGATTTTTTCACCTGTCTGTATCATAGCAGAGAAGTTTTAGACTTTTTTTCAGCAATGTTTAAGGTTTTCTAAAGAATCGCAGAATATTTTCGCAATAAAAAAGAGCCGCAAGCGACTCTTTTTTTATGACTACCTTATTCTTCTGCTTCCGTTTCAAATCCCGCCGCCTTTTCGCCGCCGGGGAGAAATTTTTCAATCTCCGCCCAGAGCTCCTCCACGCCCGTTTTCTTCTCACCGGAGAAGGGAATCAGCACATCCTGCGGCTGTAATTTCAGCGTTTTTCGAATCACCGCAAGCTGCTTTGGAATCTGGCTGCGGTTCAGCTTATCGGATTTTGTTGCCGCAATGATGATATCAAAGCCGAAATGCTTCAGCCAGTCATACATCATAATATCATTCTTCCCGGGCTCATGGCGAATATCAATCAGCAGGATAATCGCACGCAGCTCCTCTCTGCGTGTCAGATACTCCTCCATCATCTGCCCCCATTTTGCTACTTCGGATTTCGGCACCTTCGCATAGCCATAGCCCGGCAGGTCAACCACATACATCATATCATTCACACCATAAAAATTGATGGTGCGTGTTTTTCCGGGCTGAGAGCTGGTTCTTGCCAGTGCCTTTCTGCCCAGAATCGCATTGATAAGAGTAGATTTTCCGACATTGGATTTTCCGGCAAAGGCAATCTCAGGCTTGCCATCCATAGGATAATGCGAAAAATTCGTCCCGATATATTTCAAATCACATTGCTTTACCTTCATGCGTCTTTTTCTCCCTTCACCAATGCCGTCTGCAATACATCCTCCATGGTTTCTGCCAGAACGAACTGCATCCCGTCCTTGATTTCGTCCATAATTTCATCTAAATCCTTTTTGTTTTCCTTAGGCAAAATCACGGTTTTAATACCGACCTTTTTCGCCGCAAGCACCTTTTCCTGCAAACCGCCAATGGGCAGCACTCTGCCGCGAATCGTAATTTCCCCTGTCATGGCAACATCATTACGCACCTTTCTTCCCGTCAGCGCGGAAATGATTGCCGTTGCCATCGTTACGCCTGCGGAGGGCCCATCCTTGGGCGTTGCCCCCTCAGGAATGTGGATATGTATGTCCTTCTTCTTATAAAAATCAGGCTCCAGCTTGAAGCGTTCATTCTGAGAGCGAATGTAGCTGACAGCCGCTTCCGCAGATTCCGTCATCACCTTTCCCAGATTGCCCGTCACGCGGAATTTGCCTTCTCCGGGCATGCAGTTTACCTCAACGGAAAGCGTTGTGCCGCCGACTCTTGTCCATGCCAGACCACGCACAATGCCGACCTGCGGCTCTTTGTAAATTGTATCTGGTATAAATTTTCTTGCACCTAGAAGCTGTTCCAGATTTTTCTTCGTAACCGTAAGTGTTTTTCTTTCGCCCGAAAGAATCATCTTCACCGCCTTACGGCAAACTTCGCCAATGGTGCGTTCCAGCTGACGCACGCCTGCTTCTCTGGTATAGCCGTCAATGATTTCCTCCATGGCATCCGCTTTTATTTTCAGCTGCTTTGCGGTCAGTCCATGGCGTTTTCTCTGCTTTTCAAGCAAATGCTCCTCTGCGATGTGCAGCTTTTCCTGCGCGGTATAGCTGGAAAGCTCTATTATCTCCATTCTGTCGCGCAGAGGCCCTGGAATGGTATCCAGACTATTTGCCGTACACATAAACAATACCTTCGATAAATCATACGGCAGCTCTACAAAATGGTCACGGAAGGTGCTGTTTTGCTCGCCATCCAGAACCTCAAGCAATGCCGCCGCAGGGTCACCATTATGGGAAACGCCAAGCTTATCCACCTCGTCCAGAAGCATCAGCGGATTGATGGTACCTGCCTGCTTCATGGCATTGATGATGCGTCCCGGCATTGCGCCGATATAGGTCTTTCTGTGTCCGCGGATTTCCGCTTCATCCTTCACACCGCCCAAGGACATCCGCACATAGTTG